>ERZ1031292.9-NODE-9-length-135237-cov-28.038748_pt1 | contig 135237 bp, 121 predicted proteins | sample MGYA00518215_ERZ1031292 | MGnify/ENA primary metagenome ERZ1031292 (study PRJEB33718, sample SAMN03159822) | human skin metagenome | collected 2014-02-25 | study: EMG produced TPA metagenomics assembly of the PRJNA266117 data set (Human skin bacterial metagenome... | reverse complement strand
CGACCGAGCCCACCTCCAAGCCGACCGAGCCCACCTCCAAGCCGACCGAGCCCACCTCCAAGCCGACCGAGCCCACGAGTGAACCGAAGCCTGTTGAGAAGAAGGATACAGATAAGTTTGCACCCTCCTACCCGGCGGAAAACAACGTCACCATCGGCGATAACACCACCATCGACCTTGCTGGTGACACTAAGCTTCCAAAGGGAACCACCTTTACAATCGGCACTCCCAGCCACCCCGAGAACTGGAATTACTCAATCAACCCGGTCACTGGACTCATCACTGTCTCCCCGGCAGTGAACCTCGGCGAAGGCTCCTGGGCAACCACCACAGTTGTGGTCACCTACCCCGACAAATCTACCGACATCATCAAGGTGAAGTTCGTAGCCAAGAAGAAGGACGAACCCACGTCAAAGCCGACCTCCGAACCGATGCCTGACCCCAGGCCCGCCCCAACGACGTCGAACAACTCGAGCGACAAAAATGGCTCGAGCTCCTCAAGCGAGAATGGGGAGCTGACTCCGAGTGCGATCGCAGGAATTGTGATCGGCATCCTTGCGCTTCTCGGACTTGGCGCAGGTGGTTACAACTGGGCCCACTCGCAGGGACTCATCTAGGGCTATCCACCTCAAACTAAATAAAACTGGGCACGAGATTCACCCTCGCGTCCAGTTTTATTTTTTAAAGCTTCCTAGATTTTTCAGCGTCGCATTAAAACAACGCGCTAGCCATCTTCCTCCGAGCATCATCCACTTCCGGCGAGCCCTCAAAGGCCGAGAATAGCTCAATGAGCCTCTTCTTCACGGTCTCTTTATCGTCACCGAAATTGGTCATCAGTTGCCCCAGAAGACGGGAAAACGCGGCCGAAAGATCGCCACCAGCCGCCTCTGCATCCGCCTGATTGAGCTCAGCATCCAAGCCAGTTGCCGCATCAACTTGAGCCTCCGCAACCCTGTGGATGAGGTGCGTACGCGCAAGACCCGATTTGGCTTCCTTGTTGCCAGGCTCCTCTTTGAGGATCTTTTGGAAAGCCGCCTCAGCCTCTGCCACATTTCCTGATTCCAGGAGAGCGTTGGCGTTATCAATGCGCGGATCGGAGGGCTTCTCCTCTCCTGGCGCAACCTGCGACACAAGCTGTTCTAGCACCTGACGCGGTTGTCCGCCCTGGAAGGAGCCGGCGGGGCGTCCGCCGATGAAAGCAACGACGGTGGGGATAGCCTGCACGCCCAAGGCACCGGCAACCTCTGGGGTCGCATCAGCGTCGACGTAGGCGTAGGTGAAGCCGTCGTTGTGCAGCTCGTTGAAGTTCTTCCGCATCTCGTCCGATTCGGGCGAGCGACTAGATCCCACCTGGAGGATCACCGGCTTTTCTTGGGACGAGACCAGCACCTGCTGCACGTTAGCCGCGGTAACCAGTACCTCGTGAGCACCGCCTCCCTGCGACGGCTGAGGGTCCTTCTTCAGCGAGCTGAGGTCAAAAACTCCTGCCACTTAGTTCAACTCCTTCATTGCCTTTTCCATATCCTCAACCTTGCCTGTGAGACGGTTATTCCACCCCGGACGGATGTCGGCCTTTATAACGAGGGATGCCCGCGGACTCACCTCCAATACCGCATCTGTGGCACGTTTCACAACGTCCATAACTTCGTCCCACTCCCCCTCAATGAGGGTGAACATGGCGTTGGTCTCATTGGGCAGGCCAGAATCTCGGACAATTTTAACGGCGCGCGCTACCGCTTCGGACATTTCCTCGGAAACGGGCGCGACTGAGAAAGCAATCATCATAGTTTCCAGAGTAGACTAAAAGCCATGAGTAACGATGTTTCTGGGATCGAAATCCCCCACGAGTATGTAACTTGTCTCGACCACGTTGGCATCGCTGTGCCGGACCTCGACGAGGCTATCGAGCACTACCGCAGCGTCTACGGCTGGGTCTGCCACCATGTTGAGAAGAACGAAGAGCAGGGCGTCGCCGAGGCCATGATCGGCCCGAAGAACATCTCTGAAAAAGAAGGAATGATTCAGCTTCTCGCTCCGCTGTCCCCCGACTCCACCATCGGCAAGTTCCTGGATAAGAAGGGCCCCGGCATCCAGCAGATGTGCCTCCGTGTCAACAACCTTGATGCTCTTACCGAGCACATCAAGGCTCAGGGCATGCGCGTCCTCTACCCCGAGGCCAAGATCGGAACCGGTGGAGCACGCATCAACTTCGTTCACCCAAAGGATGCAGGTGGTGTTCTCCTCGAGCTCACCGAGCCGAAGAAGTAACTAGAACCGCATGGGGAGCCCTTCGGGGCTCCTTTTTGTTTGCAGCTTCTGCCCCGGCCGGCAGCCGCATCCCCGGTAGCCGTTGAAAAAGGACCCCGTTTGCTGGTTCCAATTCCACTCTCCCCGGGCCGTGCCAGGAAACCTGGTGGACGGGTACACCGAACGTCGAAAAGCCGGAGGACAGTTCGAGTTCACCGCAGACCATCAGGAGGAAAAAACATCCCAACAATGGCGGTGCCAGTGACGGCGATCATCGCCGTCCCGATCGGCATACCACGCCACTACATGGGCGACACCCGGTGGAATATTTTGATGACACCCGGGACAGATGTAAAACTTCGTAGCACGGGCAGAGCCGAACGGACGGACCTTATATTGGACACCGTGCACGTCCACGGTTGAGGTGGGAACAAAGCTCGAACCATCTGGAGGAAGCTGCCTCATTGGGCGGGAAGCGCGCCGGTTTTTCCTTCCCACAGTCTGCCTCCTTCTAGAAAAGGGTGAGTTTGTCTGACGGAATTCCACGCATCGCCTGGTAGTCCAGGATAACGCAGCGAAAACCGCGATCCTCAGCGAGAGTACGGGCCTGCGGCTTTATCTGCTGGGCGGCGAAAACCCCGTGAACGGGGCTCAAAAGGTCATCTCTGTTGAGCAGATCCACATATCGGGTCAGTTGCTCCACCCCATCGATTCCGCCCCGCCGCTTCACTTCCACGGCTACAGTTTCCCCGTCCGCATCCTTGCACAAGAGATCCACGGGGCCGATTGGTGTTGGGTACTCACGCCGGACAAGGCTAAATCCTTCACCGAGCGTCTCTACATGCTCTGCGAGAAGCTGCTGGAGGTGGGCTTCCACACCGTCCTTCTCAAGCCCCGGGTCAACGCCCAAGTCACGAGAAATGTCCTCGTAGACTTCATGCAAGGTAATTCGGAGCTGCTCGCCTTTTTTGGACTCGACTACCCACAGCTTTTCCCCCGTATCCTCCCCCTCTTCGGAGGCGATGTCCATCTCCTGCAGGCTGCAGGGCGGACTCATCCAATTCAACGGCTTATACGCTCGGTCATCGGCGTGAACAGAAACCGAACCATCGTTCTTCACAATGACGAGGCGGTCAGCGGGTTCCAAATGGCTTTCCAGCCGGCCGACGTAATCGACTGTGCAATGAGTAAGAATAAGGCGCATTCTTACAAGGTTACCTACTGCGCGCGTCGGGAAATGAATCGCCTGAAACCGGCCTTGTCCACGCTCTGTTGACGCCGGGAAGGAGCGGACTCTAACCAGGACGTGAACGCCATCTCCTCGCTTCGATCGAGGCGCATCTCCAGCTTCATTCGCTCGCTCTGGATAACGTAAATGTCGTTCTTCTTGTCAAGGATGTCGATGGTCACTCGGTTCAGCGAAATATACGGTTCAGATGTGAAAGAGGGAAAAACAAAAATTCCGGCGGTGTCATCCACGTACCTGATCCGCCCTGAGCGGAAATTCGTGTCTGTACCAACGCGCCGGAATCCTATTTGCTGACCAATTCGGTTGTGACGTAGCCACAGCAGAAAGAGAATCACGATCACGACCACACACATGATTGCCATCATTTGATTCTCACTTTCGCTTAGACATCGGAATAAGCTGCGGATACCTATGAAATCGAAGGCGCACTGTATGCACGCCAATCAGCATAAGCAGTTTTTAATTAAAAACTTGAGCCCTTTCTAGATACTGTAGCGCACCTGGGAAGTTTTGGGAAACGCGCAGAAAGAATCCTTAGAAAGGAAGTGAGCGAAGCGTGAAAACCGCATAATTTCGGACTCCGGATCATTGACCATGTACGGGGAGCATCCACCATCCCTGGATATCGCGACTGCTCCTAACATGCAAAAAGACCCCGCAAAGCGGGGTCTTTGTGCACGTTGGGTTAGATACCCTTGTTCTTGCGTTGGATCGCCTTCACGCGTGCCTCAGCGAGGTTCTTTGTTTCCTCATCCTCGGCGCTTTCTAGCTCGCGCGTAGCCTCCGACTCATCAATGTCGTCGGCCCATTGAGCGTAGTCAGCCAGCACGATCACACCTTTGGCTGTAACCGACAAGAACCCACCCTTGACGGCCGCGACCAGCTTCTCACCATCAACTGGCTTGATGGTGACAACACCGTTTTCCACGAGCTGTCCGAGAATTGGTTCGTGACCGGGCAGGATGCCAATCTCACCTTCGGTGGTCTGTGCGGTAACAATCGAGGCCTCTCCAGACCACAACTTTCCCTCAACAGCGACCAAGTCCGTGGTGATACTAGCCATTGTTCTCGCTCATCTTCTTGTAGTTAGCCTCGACATCGTCCAGACCACCAATACCGTTGAACGCCTGCTCCGGGTAAGCATCGAACTCACCGTCACAGATACGCTCGAACGCATCGATGGTCTCTTCCAGCGGCACGTAGGAGCCCGGGTTACCGGTGAACTTCTCAGCAACGAAGAAGTTCTGGCCGAGGAAGCGCTCGATACGACGTGCACGCTGCACGGTGATCTTGTCTTCCTCACCGAGTTCGTCCATACCGAGGATGGCGATGATGTCCTGCAGTTCCTTGTTCTTCTGCAGAATACCGATAACGCGCTGAGCAACGTTGTAGTGGCGCTCACCGACGATCGACGGCTCGAGTATGCGAGAGGTCGAGGTCAGCGGGTTCACTGCGGGGTAAATACCCTTCGAGGCAATACCACGGTCGAGCTCGGTGGTTGCATCCAAGTGGGCGAAGGTCGTCGCAGGAGCCGGGTCCGTGTAGTCATCGGCAGGCACGTACACGGCCTGCAGAGACGTAATGGAACGGCCCTTGGTGGACGTAATGCGCTCCTGCAGGATGCCCATCTCGTCGGCCAGTGTCGGCTGGTAGCCCACGGCGGACGGCATACGGCCGAGCAGCGTGGACACCTCAGAACCGGCCTGAGTGAAGCGGAAGATGTTATCGATGAACAGAAGCACGTCCTGGTGCTGAACATCGCGGAAGTACTCCGCCATGGTCAGACCCGACAGAGCCACACGCATACGAACTCCCGGCGGCTCGTCCATCTGGCCGAACACGAGGGCCGTATCCTGCAGCACGCCCATCTCTTCCATCTCAAGGAAGAGGTCTGTGCCCTCACGGGTGCGCTCACCGACGCCGGAGAATACCGACGTACCGGAGAACTCACGAGCGATACGGGTAATCATCTCCTGGATGAGCACTGTCTTACCCACACCAGCACCGCCGAACAGGCCGATCTTGCCGCCCTTCACGTACGGGGTGAGAAGGTCAATCACCTTAATGCCGGTCTCGAGGATCTCGGTCTTGCCCTCCAACTCGGAGAACGGCGGCGGGTCGCGGTGGATACCCCACTGCTCACCGTCGCGGCCGAGACCGGGCTCATCGAGGCAGTCACCAAGGGCGTTGAAAACGTGGCCCTTAACGACATCGCCAACCGGAACCTTGATCGGGCCACCGGTGTCTTTCACTTCCGCGCCACGAATGAGGCCATCCGTCGGCGCCATGGCAATGGTGCGCACGAGGTTATCGCCCAGGTGCTGCGCCACCTCCAAAGTAATGGTCTTAGCAACGGCTTCGAGGGTCACGTCGACCTTCAAAGCGTTGTAGATAGCAGGTAGCTCACCGTGGGCAAATTCCACGTCGACGACCGCGCCGATAACGCGGACGACGCGGCCGGTCCCGGCCGGTGCCTGCTTTTTCAGAGCTGTGCTCATAATCTAGTCACTTTCTCCGCTATCGGCGAGCGCGCCTGCGCCACCGACGATCTCTGTAATTTCCTGTGTAATCTGCGCCTGGCGGGCCTGGTTAGCTTCGCGGGACAGCGTTTTAACCAGGTCTGTCGCGTTATCCGATGCCGCCTTCATAGCGGTACGGCGGGACGCGGACTCCGATGCAGCGGACTCCAGATACATGGAGAACAGTGTCCTCGACACGTACTTCGGGAGAAGAGCACCCAGCAGGGTGTCTGCATCTGGCTCGAACTCGTAGTCTGCGACGAAGGTGGACTGAGAATCGGAAACGATGTCCTCACCCAGCTCCATCTCTTCTTCTTTGACTTCGGTCTCCACCGGCAACAACTGCAACGCAGTGGCTGTCTGGCTGAGCATGGACTTGAACTCGGTGTAAATCACGTGCACTTCGTCGAAGCCCTGAACCGGTTCACCCTCGGGTCCGGTGAGGCCTTCGCGCCACTTGGCGGTGCCTTCCGATCCCGCCATGAACCCGTCAATCAGGTGACGGCGAACGTTGTGCGTGATCTTGTAGGTGGGCTCCTGTGAGAAGCCCGTCCACTTTCCTGCGAGTTCCTCGCCACGGAAGGTGTAGTAACCTACACCCTTGCTTCCCGTGACGTAAAGGGCGACCTCTAGTCCACGTTCTTCCAGAAGGTTGCGCAGCTCGGTTGCTTTCTTAAACACGTTGTGGTTGTAGCCACCAGCCATGCCACGGTCGCTGGAAATCACGAGAAGAGCAGCCCTCTTGGGGTTGGCCTTCTTGCTCAGGAGCGGGTGGTCAAGCGATGAGGCCGATGCCAGTTCTGAGATCACGCGGGTGATCTCTGTGGCATACGGGCTCGCTGCCGCCGTCCGCTGCTGTGCCTTCGTGATCCGCGAGGTGGCGATCAGTTCCTGGGCCTTGGTGATCTTCTTGGTAGAGTTCACCGACTTAATACGGCTTTTAAGTTCGCGCATATTAGCCATCTGTCCAGTCGCCTCCTTTCTGTCTTAAAGAACCTTGTGTGAAGATTTACTCGCCCTGCTTCGCCGTCTTGCGTGAAACAGTGATGGTGTTCTTCTTCAGTTCTTCTTCCTTCAAGGGGTCGACAGGAGCCTCGTTGATCACCGGCGTGCCGTCGGTGGTCTGGAACTGGCGCTTGAAGTCCGTAGTCTTTGTAACCAGCGCCTGCTGCGAGTCGTCCGACAGCGGAACGCCGCCGTCGATCTGCTCGTACACATCGCTGGCGTTCTGATGCAGGTACTCCAGCATCTCAGCCTCGAAGCGGCGGATATCCTCAACGGGAACGTCGTCGAGGTGGCCGTTGGATGCGAGCCAAATGGAAACCATCTGGTCCTCAACGGCCATCGGGTTGTTCTCCTTCTGCTTCAGCAACTCAACCAGGCGCTCACCACGGGCTAGCTGCTTCTTGGAAGCGGCATCCAGGTCGGAAGCGAACGCAGCGAACGCCTCCAGGTCGCGGTAGGCGGCAAGGTCAAGACGGAGGTTACCGGAAACCTTCTTCATACCCTTGGTCTGTGCAGCACCACCCACACGGGAGACGGACACACCGACGTTCACAGCCGGGCGCACGCCCTGGTTGAAGAGGTCGGACTCAAGGAAGACCTGGCCATCCGTAATCGAAATGACGTTGGTCGGAATGAAGGCGGACACGTCGTTGGCCTTCGTCTCGATAATCGGCAGAGCCGTCATCGAGCCGGCACCCATGTCATCGGAGAGCTTTGCAGCACGCTCCAGCAAACGAGAGTGGAGGTAGAACACGTCGCCGGGGTAAGCCTCACGGCCCGGCGGGCGACGCAGCAGCAGGGAAATAGCGCGGTAGGCTTCAGCCTGCTTAGTCAGATCATCGTAGATGATAAGGACGTGGTTACCCTTGTACATCCAGTGCTGGCCGAGGGCCGCACCGGAGAAGGGGGCGAGCCACTTGAAACCGGCGGAGTCAGATGCCGGAGCAGCCACGATCGTGGTGTACTCCAGGGCACCGTGCTCTTCCAGCGTGCGACGCACGCCGGCGATCGTGGACCCCTTCTGGCCAATAGCGACGTAGATGCAACGGACCTGCTTGGTCTTGTCGCCCGACTCCCAGTTGGCCTTCTGGTTCAAGATGGTATCGATGCAGATCGCGGTCTTACCGGTCTTGCGGTCACCAATGATCAGCTGACGCTGACCACGGCCGATAGGGGTCATCGCATCGATTGCTTTCATACCAGTCTGCAGTGGTTCTTCCACTGGCTGGCGCTGCAGCACGGACGGTGCCTGCAGCTCGAGTGCGCGGTTTTCTTCCGCCTCGATATCGCCCAGGGCATCAATCGGCTGCCCCAGGGGGTTAATAACGCGACCGAGGAATTTGTCCCCGACCGGGATGGAGAGAACCTCTCCGGTCCTCTTGACTTCGTCGCCTTCCTTCAAGATCTCGAAGTCGCCCAAGATCACAACGCCGATTGAATCGGTATCGAGGTTCTGGGCAACGCCGATGACGCCATTCGGGAACTCCAGCAGCTCGTTCGACATAACAGAAGGTAGTCCAGATACCTGGGCAATGCCGTCTGCAGCCGAAATAATCTGCCCGACCTCCTCGCGGGTCGCACCCGGCGAGTAGCTCGAAGTGTAGTTCTCAATCGCGCTACGGATCTCATCGGAGGAGATCGTCAGCTCCGCCATGTTCTTCCTGCTCTCGTAGTAGCTTCCAGCAAAATTTATTATCGATTCTCTAATTAGCCGAGGTTCACGCGCAGACGACGCAGTTTACCTGCTGTGCTGCCGTCGATGACTTCGTCACCGACGCGAATGACCATGCCGCCGAGGAGGCTGGTGTCAACCTCGGTGTGAATGGACATCTCGTGACCGTAAATGCGGGCTAGCTTCTCGGCCAGCGCATCGCGCTGCTCCGGGGAAAGCTCGCGGGCGGTTTCGACGCGGGCGATATTCTTTCCGCGCATCTCCGCTGCCTGCTCCGCAAGTGACCTGCAATCCGTGATGGGATCCTTCTCAATCCGCCCGATGACCTGAAGCACAAGTGCTTCGGTGGTGTGCGTGACCTTACCGTAGAGCACGTTTGCGAGAAGTTCGCGACGCTTTGCGGGTTCGGTCTTCTTGTCGCCTACCAGGCGGGTAAGTTCAGGATTATCACGGAGAATGCGGCTTAGCCTAAACAGCTCGTCTTCCACCTGGACCAGGTTGCCCTCTGCCTCTGCCCCGATAAACAGGGCGCGACGGCCAAGAAGGATGAGTCCTTGACGGAACTCTCGTGCTGTCGACCACGTCTGTCCGACTGCATCGAGCAGGACAGCAAGCGTGGATTCAGAGACCTTGTCACCCAACAGGTTCCGCGCCAGTCCTTGGCGAGCCTCTGCCGAGGTGGCGGAGTTAGCCAGGGCTACGCGAAGCGTGCGGTTATCATCAAGGCTCTCAACGACATCGAAAAGTTCCGTACCGGTTTGTGCGGCGCGCGCGACCAGCTGACCGCCCTGCTCAAGGTGGCCCTTGAGCGACTCGGTGACCGTAGTCAGCGCCTCGCGGCTAGCTGCGTGCATACCGCTCACTTCCTTACTGTGGATACGTCATCGAGGTCTGCAAGGAACTTGTCGATCGTGCCAGAGCGAGTCAGATCATCGGACAGCTGCTGTCCGAGGAGACGCTCGGCAAGGTCAACAGAGTTGCGCCCCATATCGCGGCGCAGCTCGGAGACAACCTGCTCGCGCTGAGCGGCAAGCTGCTTCTCCCCTGCTTCGATGATGCGGTTGGACTCTTCGGCTGCCTGCGCACGCATTTCCGCCTTGATCTGCTCACCGCGTTCGCGAGCCTCTTCACGGATCTGCTGTGCCTCGGCACGGGCCTCAGCCAGTTGACTGTTGTACTTCTCCAGCGCCTGCTTTGCTTCGGCCTGTGCGGCCTCCGCGCGTTGGATACCACCCTTGATCAAATCCTCGCGCTCCGATAGGACTTCCTGGAACTTCGGGAGTACAAACTTCCAGAATACGAAGAGGATTACCAGGAACGCGACGAGAGACCAGAAGATGTCATACGGCGCCGGCAGGAGGACACTGATCGAATCCGTCAGGGGCAGGTGCGAACCTGGGTCCCCGGCGGACGGTGCCTCCGCTGCGAGATATAAAACGTTCTTCATGGTGTTGCGTAACCTTCTGTTCTACTAGAACAGGAAGCCTGCAACGAGGCCGATGAGGGCCAGGGCCTCGGTGAACGCGATACCGAGGAACATCGTGGTGCGGAGCTGGCCGGCCATCTCAGGCTGACGTGCCATAGCTTCCACGGTCTTACCAACGAGGATGCCGATGCCGAGGCCAGGTCCAAGCGTTGCCAGGCCGTAGCCGATGGTGGCGAGAACACCGAGATCCAGAGCACCTGCGCCTTGTGCAAGAAGCAATTCGTTCATTGTGGGTATGTCCCTTTCTTAATGTGCTGGACGCATTTTCGTTCCTTGCGCCCAGCGGAAATTGTGTAATTTACAGGGTGTCGTATTCAGTTAAAACCGTTTTAGTGTTCGTCCGCATGCAGCGACAGTTCGATGTACACGGCCGTCAGCAGGGCGAAGATGTACGCCTGCAGGAAGATGACCAGGAGCTCGAACAGCGTGAATGCGACCGCGGCAATCAGCGTCAGTCCAGAAACAGCCATCCACCCGTTGAACTGCCAGAAGAAGAAGTTGGTCGCGCTAAACAGCAGGACCAAGATCAGGTGGCCCGACAGCATGTTGGCCATAAGACGAATGGCCAGCGTCGCGGGGCGGAGGATGAAGGTGGAGAAGAATTCGATCGGCACCACGAGGATGTGGAGGAACCACGGGATGTTCGGCACCACGACGGAACTCTTCAGGAATCTGAAGAAGCCGTAGCGCTTTGCACCTGCGTAGATCATGGCAATGTAGCCCATCAACGCCATCACCAGCGGCATACCGATGCGCGCGTTAGGTGAAATGTTGAGGAACGGAATTACCGACGGAAGGTTCATGAAGAGAGCCAGCATGAAAATGGTCGTGATGAGCGGCAGGAACCGCCGACCTTCCTTCTTGCCGAGGATATCTTCTGCGATGTGAATTCTGACGAAGTCAAGAAGCATTTCTGCCATTGACTGGAACTTGCCCGGAACCTTCTTCGGGTTCCGCATAGCAAGGACGAAGAAAACGATGATCGCGACCACACAAAGCAGTCGGACAAACATCAGACGGTCTAGTGCGAACAGGCCTCCGGCGAAATCGGACAACCATAGATTGTGAGAGTCGCCGTTGCCATCTACGAAACCCGGGAAAAATTCATGAAACAAGTCCGGGGCGTGAAACTCGCCCTTCATGGACAAATATGTAACGCTCAGCGTTCTCTCCCGTGTTCATTTACCGCTGTGAGGCAAGCGGTGCGATGGACGTCTGAATTATTACTTCAGCTACTGCGGATTCCAACGCACATCGGCACAGCAACTGAAAGGTATTGCTACCTTTTGAGTACTTTATCAGTGCTGTGATTTTTCGTATGTTTGCCTACCCCCAAATTGACCCCGTTGGGGTTTAAGTCACGAAACAGTGGTGGTTCTAGAACTAAGGATTCCCCAGCTTTCCGCTGCCAAAACAACAATTAGCGCGAGAACAACTGTGAGAAATAGCGCACTGTGGCTGTAAAACGTGAGATCTTTAATAAATGCCAAAATCACGATGAGAGCGATGAGCTTCACCAGCCACCCACCGAGTACCACCGCGGCGGTCGTTGTGGGCGAGGAATGGGCCGTCGACAAGCTCAGAGCAACGGTGATGAGGATAAAACCGCCACCGATAGCGGCTCCGATGAGTGCTCCGTAAAAGCCAGGTTCACCGGCCACGTACCACCATCCGGCGAGAGAGGCGATGGCGACAACAAGGAGTGCTATCCCACCGAAACGAAGTGCCCGGCGCAGGGGGTGTGCTTGGTCTGTAAAGGAGCCCTTCTCCACATAAGGAGTTGCACCTGCTTGTTGGCTCAATTGCTGGTTTCGTGAAATATGGCTGTCTTGGCTGTCTTTAGTCACAGCTCAAAAGTGTAACCCAGCCGGGCGCACGGTGTACCAGACGGCAAACGCAATGGCGACAGCCAGCATGATAAGCGCCCAGGACGGCGGGAAAATGGTGAAGCCAACAGCACCGAAGGCAACGACCCCCACCCAGGTGTAGAGCACCAGCACCACCTGTTTCTGACTGTGCCCCATCCGCAGAAGACGATGATGGAGGTGCTTTCGATCCGCTGTAAAGGGTGACTGTCCCCGCGCCAGCCTGCGCGTCACCGCCATAATGAGGTCCAACATCGGGATGAAAACGCTGGCGAGAACGACAAAAATCGGACTCATAGCGGCGATGAAATCGGCGGTGCCGTACAGGCTCATGTTGATCTTGCCCGATGCAGATGTCGAGGCTGCAGCAAGCAGCAAACCAATGAACATCGCACCCGTGTCCCCCATAAAGATTCTGGACGGTGCGAAGTTGTGTGGCAGGAAGCCCGCACACATACCGACGAGCCCGGCGGCGATAATCGCCGGCGGGTAGGCGGCGACAGCACCACCCTGGTCATGCAGGATGGACAGTGCGAAGGCGAGGGTGGCCAGCCCGGAGATCATCCCCACGCCCGACGCCAACCCGTCGATGCCGTCGATAAAATTGATCGCATTCATGAGCGCGACGGCGAAGACCGTGGTGAGAATGGTCGATTGCGCCCCGTCCAAAATGAGCGTCGTTCCATCACCGATGGGTAGGTACAGGATGGACCACCGGAGCCCCATGAGACTCATGGCTAGCGCCGCCGCCACCTGGCCGACGAGTTTGCTCAATGCGTCGAGTTCGTAGAGGTCATCAATGACGCCGACGAACACGATGATCGCGGAGGCCACGAGGATTGCGTCCATCTCCGGGGTGATGGGGCGGAAACCGCGCGTTAGCGCCGGCAGTTGTTGAGCCAGGTAAACGGCGATGAGGAAGCCCGTGAACATGGCGAGCCCACCCAGCTGTGGTTTACGCACCGTGTGGACATCGCGCTCGCGAATTTCGGACAGGTGCCCGGAGCGAATCACCAGTGAGCGAACAATCCCCGTTGTGAGGTAGGTGAACACGAGGGCAGTCAGAAGGACCACTCCGAGCTCTCGAAGCGGTACGCCTACGCCTGCTGTTCCCACTCGTCTCCTATTCGTTGTTCCTTGGCACCGTGTAAGGCACCGTGTCACCTGCCACAGTGGCAGTTCCACTGTGGCACTGTGTCACTGTGCTGCCTTGTGTGGGCTTTATCCTAGCCCCTCCACGCCCGGTCACCGCGCATCTCGCCCGGTGTTTCCGCTTATCGACGCGCCTTCGTACCGTTTCTACGCACTGCTCGCGCCCTCCACATTCCTGTTGGCGCGAATCGGGATGCACAAAAAGCAATCGGTGACCTCAGCGACTTGGCTGTCAGCAGCGACTCAAGCGTCCATGCCTCATTCAACCGTCGCACGTCGCCACATGTATTTATGCTTGCGCCTTGAGGACCTCAAAGATCTTCTCGCTGGGAATAGCTCCCTCACGCAGGATCGTCGGGGTTGCCTGGGTGAGGTCGATGATGGTCGACGGGGTGCCAATCTCAGCCTGTCCGCCTTCGAGGTATACACTCACCGAATTGCCGAGCTGTTCCTCGGCCTCCCGTGCGTTCAACGCCGGTGGCTGCCCGGAGATATTGGCTGATGAAACTGCCATGGGGCCGGTCTTCTGCAGGAGCTCAATGGCGAGTTTCTGCAAAGGCATGCGCAGCATCACAGAGCCATTGGTATCCCCCAGGTTCCAAGTCAAACTCGGTGCCTGTGGGACAACGATAGACAACCCACCTGGCCAGAACGCCTCGATGAGAACATTCATCTGGCGGGTGTAGTCCCGCGACAGACCGCGCACGGTGTCCCAGCTGCCAACGAGCACCGGCACGGGCATGTCGGGGCCGCGATGCTTGGCCTGCAGGAGTTTATTCACTGCTTCGGGGTTAAATGCGTTGCAGCCGATTCCGTACACCGTATCCGTGGGGATAACAACGAGACGTCCAGCCTCCACCGCGTCGGCAGCTGAGTTGAGTCCTACTTCCCGCGTCTTTTCATCCAGACAGTTAAACGTACGCGACACGTGCCGCACCCCTTTTTCTATAGCTTGCGGTTGACTTCAAGTAACACCGCCATATGTTACCCCGCCACCAATCCCTCCATGCGCTCCTGCCACCATCCACTCCTCCCGCCGTCTTCACCTCCCACTGCCTCCCCTTCCCGCCGTCTTCACCTCCCACCGTCTTCCCCTTCAGACCATTGTCCCTCTCCTCACCCATCGTCCGGAAAGCACAACCACAGAGGATGCAGGTAATCAAACCCAGAAAGCCCCTTTCAGAGCACCTGCTGGTAGGAATTATTCTTTGTGGAGCTCTTGTTTTTCCAGGCCGGGTGCTTTCGGGTGCACCTGAAGCCGACTCCAATTTGGTACCGGGAATGAACCTACGATACGGTTCAATCAAACATTCCATTGATTTTTAATGTCACCGAAGGAGAACGCCCCGTGCGCCATCGTCTTCTAGCAACCATTGCCACTGCAACCCTCGGCTTCTCACTGGCTGCGTGTGGTAACGGCTCTTCCGACCAGGCTGCCCCCACGACGCAGGACAGTGCGTCCACCACCCACGCCGTCACCATCGACAACTGTGGGTTCGAGACGACAGTTCAAGCGCCAGTCCAGCGTGCGACGACGATGGAACAGGGCTCCACGGACACGCTGCTGCTCCTGGGTGCCAAGGACCAGATCGCCGGATACAGCCACCAAAAAGACGCACCACCAGCGGGTTATCCCTTGGACGGGCTGACAGAGCTCTCCCCCTCCGTGGCCAACTCCGAACAGCTCCGCAATGCGGACACGGACATGATCGTCAGTCCCTTCAAGGAAAGCTGGACAGCCGATGCCGCAGGTGCCCGCGAAGAGTGGCAGAGGCTTGGTGTGGGAACGTACAACTCCAACTCCGAGTGTCCCACCTACGGCGACAATAAGGGTAAGACCAGTTTCGAACTGATCCAGAAAGATCTCACAGACTTGGGCAAAATCTTCGGCCGCGAAGAAGAAGCCAAGGAGCTCATCGCGACCCAGAACGAGGCGCTTGACAAAGCCGTGAAAGCCCCAGAAGGCACAACATTCATGCTCCTGTACTCCTCTGTCGGTGGCTCCCCCTACGTTGCAGGTGGCCCGTCGATTGTGACGGAGATGGGCGAGCACTCAGGGATGACCAACGTGTTTGCCAATCTCAACGAGGAGTGGCCGCAGGTTTCCTGGGAGGCCGTCGCAGAGGCCGACCCCGATGTCATCATCCTCGCCGATCTTCCCAAGCGCGGCGAACCCGGCGACAAGTGGCAAGAAAAGGTGCAAGACCTCGAAAACACCCCGGGAACGAAGGAGATGAAGGCTGTCAAAAACGGTGCCTACGTCGTTGTTCCTGGAGTTGCAACCTCCGCTTCTGCTCGTTCCCACGAAGTCATCGAGGCAATCTCTGCTGCTCTAGATGGCGATCTCGGTACGAAACTGGCCAAGTAGTGTCATCCGTCAAACAATCGAAGTCCCACAAAACACACCACGGCACGACTGGAAAAACGGTTGGCGTGGTGGTTGTGGGGCTGATCGTTCTCGCCGTCGCGATGATTGCATCGCTGACCGTCGGCTCAAGTTCAATGAGCTTCGGGGAGCTGCGCGCGTTTATTGACCCAGCGCTGCCAACCCCGTCTCCTCTCCGGACATCGATCCTCACCGAGCTTCGCATCCCGCGCATCCTCATGGCTGCCTTTGTCGGGGCGATTCTCGCCGTCTGCGGTGTCGTCATGCAGGCCATCACGCACAACGACCTTGCGGAACCCTACTTGCTCGGCATCTCCTCGGGCGCCTCCACTGGGGCCGTCGTCGCAATCCTCTTCTCAACGTGGCAGTACGGGATCATCGTCGGCGCGGCAATCGGTGCGTTGGCCTCCTTCTTCATGCTCATCCTGCTATTGCAGAAGAGCGCTGCGGATGCCACGCGGGTTGTGCTCACAGGTGTCCTCATTGGTTTCCTCTTCCAATCACTGACGTCCCTCATCGTCACGGCGAGCGGAAACGCCGAGTCCACGCGAGGAATCATGTTTTGGCTCCTCGGAGTCTTAAGTGCCGCACGTTGGCATACGTTCTGGGCTGTGGCGATCATCGGCACATTGGGGATTATCCTGCTCTGGTCTCTATCACGATATCTCGATGCACTGTCCCTCGGTGATGCCACAGCCCAGACGATGGGGATCCCTGTCGTTGCGCTTCGCTACACGGTGCTCATCGCTGTATCGCTCATGACAGCCACTACCGTTGCTTCCGTCGGCGCGATCGGCTTCGTCGGCCTTATCGTCCCGCACGCTATCCGAATGCTCAACGGCCCCCGCCACGTCACCCTCATCCCCCTCTCAGCGCTGCTCGGGGCAATTTCCCTCGTCGTCGCCGACGCGATTGCCCGCGCACTATTTGCGCCACAGGAACTTCCCGTCGGAGTCATCACAGCGCTCATCGGCGTTCCCGCCTTCTTCGTCATCCTGAGGAGGAAGCGCTAATGCTGGAAGTATCCAATCTCCGCGCCGGTTTCGGCGAGCACACCGTACTTTCGGGAGTGTCTTTCACCGCAGAAGCCCCCACCATCGTCGGTCTGGTTGGTCCGAATGGTTCTGGGAAGTCCACCCTACTCAAGTCACTCGCCGGTGTGCACCACTTCGATGGTTCGGTGCTTTTCGACGGCAAACCGCTCACCTCTTACCGCATAAACGAACGCGTTCACCACCTTTCCTACGTCGCACAGCACTCAGGAGCTGCCATCCCCCTCACCGTCCGAGAGGTTGTGCAGTTGGGATGCTCGGCCGGTCGCGGCCCATTCTCCCAAACTCAAGCAGGCGACGAAGAGCGGATCACCCGGGCGTTACATCACTCGGCACTGGAGGATCTGGCCGATGCCAGGCTCAGTGAGCTCTCCGGTGGCCAGGTGCAACGCGCGATGGTGGCCCGCGCGATGGCCCAGCAGGCCTCCACCATGCTTCTCGACGAGCCGACAAACCACCTGGACCTGCATCACCAGTACCGCCTCATGGATCTGCTGTCGCACATCTCCACGCAGCACAATACGGTGATCATCCTGGCTATACACGATCTGGCACTAGCAGCCCGCTACTGCGACCGTCTCCTGCTCATTAACGGTGGGACGGTGGAAAACGACGGCCCCCCGCTCGAGGTCCTCACTGCGGACGTACTTGCTCGAGTATTCCGGGTAAACGGCTCGCTTACGCGTAGTAGCGGTGGCGTTCCTTCGCTTGTGATCGACGGTGCAATTGGCTCACAAGATACTCTTTCCGGTTAAACTACCTGCAGGAGGTAATTGTGTCTCACGAAGTTGACATCGACAGTTGGGCCGGCACGTTTAAGATCCTCGGCGACCCGACACGGCTCGCTCTACTCGCAGCCATCCACTACGCCGGCCAGAACACTCTGACTGTCAGCGAGCTTGCCGAGGAAACTGGACTCAGGGTAGCAACAGCTTCGGCGGCCTTGAGGGCGATGGAAAACAACGGAACGGTTAAGTCGCAGCGCGATGGCCGACGAATTTACTACGGGATTGCTAACGACGACGTTCATGAGTTGCTTCACTGGATCGGTTCTGGCCACAAGGTCTCGGACGATTAGTCAACCACCGCCAGCAATGTAGTTCACAACAGGAGCCAAAAGACGGAACCAGCTTTACGCTGCTTCCGTCTTTTCCTTTTTTTGGAGTCGCCACTGGCTTCCTTTGTGCTAGCACTGGCTAGTACCGGTGTAGGTCGCTAATACTGGCGTAGGTTGATTGGTCCCTGTCCCCTCGTCTTGTCCCGGACAACGTTGGCGGCTGCCTGCACAACCCGCATGAGGTCTTCCGTCCAATCACCGACCGCGCGTAGTACGAATCCCGGAACATCGATTTCTGTGACCGATGCCTTGACGCTGCCTTTACCTTCGAGATGCTGCCGGACGGCATTGCGAACGTCCGCGACAACCTCCGGTGACACATGCGGATCGACGCAGATTGCCGTCGAAAAATGCGTGTGCTCCCCGAGGAAAGAAGAGCGTACCGTGGAGAAAACGTCCTTGGTGGGCTCGATCCGAATATTATCGACGAGTACCACCTCCCCGTCAACCTTCACAGCCGTGCGCAGGTGCGCGTTCTTGTATAGGAACTGCCCACCATCTGGCGACCAACCAGGCGTCACAATATCCGAGATGAACAACGATGACTCTTTGTCCATCTCCACCAGGATTTCCTGCCGGTAATCCGCATCGCGGTAGAGGATCAACTGGTCTGGGATGTACTCCATGACCGCATCGCCGTGCAGCGTAAAAGCGATGTTCTGCACAACAAAGTCATTCGGAGTGCGGTACACCTTTGCTGCAGACTGGTCAGTAAATAGGATCGATGCGCCGGCATCCACTTCAACACCGATGCGGTAGGCGTCACCACCGACGTAGCCACCGCCGGGATTGGCAATGGTGTAGTACACCTGCCCGGAATCGTCCAGATAGTGCGGGCGAATAATCTTGAGAGCACCCTGGTGATACTGCTTCGTAGCGATGGATTTTCCACCGCTGACAGAGATTCCGAGATCGAGCTCTCCCATCTCCTGGTGCGGCGGATCATGCCTAAAAACCGGCTTAGACTCGCCCCACATGCTATTTACCACTGGCCTCGAGATCCTGCATAAGCACATCGCGGCGGAGCCACTGAAGCACCTCGTCGAGGCCCTCATCCGTCTTCAGGTTCGTGAGCACAAACGGCTTGTCACCACGGAAGACCTTGGAATCGTCGGTCATCACCTGGAGATCAGCGCCGACATAAGGAGCCAGGTCGGTCTTATTAATGACGAAGAGGTCAGACTTGATCATCCCCTGGCCTGCTTTACGAGGAATCTTCTCCCCCTGGGCGACATCAATGATGTAAATGGAGAAGTCCACTAGTTCAGGCGAGAACGTAGCGGAGAGGTTATCGCCGCCAGACTCAATGAACACGAGCTCCAGGTCTGGGTGCCGATTCAACAATTCCTCGTATGCGGCCTCGTTCATCGACGTATCTTCACGGATGGCGGTATGCGGACAGCCACCCGTCTCCACACCGATGATCCGATCCTCCGGGAGCACGCCGTCGCGTGCGAGAATGCGAGCGTCCTCAGTCGTGTAAATATCGTTCGTGATCGCCGCCATGGAGATTTCACCTTCCAGGGCGCGCGTAATGCGCTCGATCAATTGGGTCTTACCAGAGCCGACCGGTCCACCGACGCCGACTTTTACAACAGACATTTCTAAATTTTCCTTTCATGTTGTGGAACCTCCCCAGAAAAGGAGGCATCCCTCTTGTGCCACTGTGTGGCTTCTCTATTCCCGTTGGTAGGACATGAATCCCGTTGTTAGGACATGAACATGCGCGAGCGCAGGAATTCGTGTTCCATCTGGGCGATTTCCATATCGGGAGCAGCAACACCCAGGTCGTGAACGGTGTGTTCCATCGCTTGTTGGGCAAACTCCGTCACGAGGCCGTAGACCCCAACGAGCAGACGTTGGCCTGCATCCTGGCCAAGGGGAATAGCGCGGATCGCATTTTGGACCATGGACGTGGCTAACTGCATGAGATATGCCTTCGCTGCCGTGTATCCGTCAACTCCGGCAGCAGCCAGAACGAGGCCGAGAGCGATTCCCGGGTTGCCCTTGTACTCTCGAGCACGCAAACCACGGTCGTACTCTTCTACGAGCATGTCATCTGCGTCAACTATTCGCGCGACCTTGCTCATCCGCTTGCCCATGGAACGCATTGCTGCACGTAGCTCCTTGGGAGTCAACGTTGCGTGTAACAAGCGGTCCAGCTGGTTCAGCCGCGCTACCTTCTCATCCCAGCCAATCGTGGAATTGTGCAACTCCACCGCGAAGCGAACCGCGAGGGCATCATTGAAGGTAGCCTGGTACAAATACCCCTTTAACCACTCTGCGAAGGTATCTGCATCATCAACTGCACCGCTTTGGATATATGTTTCCATACCCGCTGAGTGGGCGAACCCGCCCGTAGGCAATGCGGAATCGGTCAAGTGCCAGATGACCAGCTGCGCCCGCTCGCTCGAGCTGGCTTCCTGGGGCTTAGTGGGTGTGCTCTGCATGACGGAAAGCCTTCGGCATGACGTATTGACCGCGCTCGTAGTTTGTTTCCATGTGATCCAGGAAGTGCTCGACAGTGTGGTCGTAGCGCACAACCATGACGGAGCCAGTGAAGCCAGCCTCATCCTCAAAGAACTGGGCCTGGAGGTGACGGTTACCGAGGGAATGTGCGACTGTCAGTGCTTCCTTGATAGAACCGGGTTTGATGACGAGAACGTCCGTTGGATCAATCTTGGCAACGATAAGTGAATCGCCCTCACGCCACAGGATGTCACCATCGTGAAGTTCGCGGAAGTCGGTATCAAAGCGCAGGCCGATTTCGGTCCCCCCTTCTGACGTTACGCGCTGTACTCGCTTCAGCCGGGATTCATTGTCAAACAGCACAGAGTCTATGGATAGCTCTGCAGGTTCAGATACATCGTGGACGTTTCCGAGAATCTCGGTGACGATCATGATAGGCCTTCCTTGTTTTTGAGGAATTGTCAGTTGATATTTGTGATGGCTTTATCCACGTCATTGTTTGCGTTTCAGCCTACGCCACCCTTCGTTTCCATGATCATGGATTGTCCGTCACCACGGGACGATTTTTGGCGAGGAAATCTGGGCACACTTCGCGGATGTGGGCGCACGTGAAAAAGGTTTTACTTATCGCTATCGGGGCGCAGAAAGATGACGGAGGTAGCGTTCATTACTGCTACCTCCGATCTACTTTTACGCGACGTTCGTACGCCTAGAAGAGGAAGTAGCGCTGTGCCATCGACAGCGACTCCGCATACTCAGACGTAATTTCCTTTCCGTCGACCTTCAGCACATAGGTCTCGGGATCCACGGAAATCTCGGGCGTCTCGGAGTTGTGCTTCATGTCGGCCTTGGAAATGTTGCGCATGTTCTTCGCTTCCACGAAGGCACGCTTGGTGTTCAGGGATGCGGGAACACCAGCCTCAATGGCTGCCGTCGGGAGGAAGGTCACGCTCGTGCGGCTAGCAGCATCACCGTAGGCACCGAAGGAGTAACGCATCGTTCGCGGCTGAGGCGTCGGAATAGAAGCGTTAGAATCACCCATTTCGGAGCGAGCAATGTAGCCAGACTTCAGCACGATGAGCGGCTTCACACCGAAGTGCGCCGGCTCCCACACCACGAGGTCAGCAATCTTGCCTTCCTCAACCGAGCCAACAGCGTGGGAAATACCAGCAGCAATCGCCGGGTTGATGGTGTACTTGGCAATGTAGCGCTTGATTCGGTTGTTGTCGTTATCCTCCGTGTCGCCCTCAAGCGGACCACGCTGCATCTTCATGCGGTCAGCTACCTGCCACGTGCGCAGAACGACCTCGCCCACACGACCCATGGCCTGGGAGTCTGAAGATGTAATCGACATGATACCCATGTCGTGCAGAACATCCTCGGCTGCGATCGTTTCCTTACGGATACGGGAATCTGCGAAAGCAACGTCCTCCGGCAGATCCGGGTTGAGGTGGTGGCACACCATGATCATGTCAAGGTGCTCATCCAGTGTGTTCTTGGTGTACGGCAGGGTCGGGTTCGTCGACGCGGGAAGCACGTTGGAGTGACCCGCAAGTTCGATGATGTCCGGTGCGTGACCGCCACCTGCACCCTCCGTGTGGAACGTGTGGATGACGCGACCGTCGATGGCCTTAATGGTGTTGTCCACGAAACCGCCCTCGTTAAGGGTATCGGTGTGGATCGCAACCTGGATGTCCATCTCGTCGGCAACCTTTAGGGCGTTGTCGATCGTGTTGGCGGTAGCCCCCCAGTCCTCGTGGATCTTCAGGCCAATTGCGCCGGCCTTGATCTGCTCACGCAGGGGGTTGAGGTCGGAGGCATGGCCCTTACCGAGGAATCCAACGTTAATCGGCAGATCGACCGTTGCCTGCAGCATGTGGCGAATGTTCGCCGCGCCGGAGGTGACCGTAGTCGCGTTAGTGGAATCAGCCGGTCCAACGCCGCCACCAATGAGGGTAGTTGTGCCGTTATCCAGCGCAGCTTCCACCTGCCCAGGAGAAATGAAGTGAATGTGGGTATCGACAGCGCCAGCAGTGACGATCTTGCCTTCGCCAGCAATAACCTCGGTGCCTACACCGACGGTGATATCGATTCCATCCTGGATATCTGGGTTGCCGGCGCGACCGATCTTCATGATCTTGCCGTCCTTGATGGCAACGTCAGCCACGTAAACTCCGGTGTAGTCGATCACGAGCGGACCGGTAATCACGAGGTCAGGGATAATGTCGTCACCCTTTACTCGAGAGTTCTGCCCCATGCCGTCACGGATAACCTTGCCGCCACCGAAGTTAACTTCCTCACCGGGGTTGAGGTAGCTCTTCTCTACGCGTGCAATGAGATGGGTATCTGCAAGACGAACACCGTCTCCGGTTGTGGGACCATACAGTTCGGCGTATTGACGCCTGTCGATCTCAAATGACATGTTCTACGTTCCTTTCAGCTTTTCAGTCTTCAGAGTTAGTCGAGCGGGCCGTTGACTGCGCCGTTGAATCCGTAGACCTGGCGCTCACCAGCAAAATCAATGAGTTCTACAGTTCGAGAATCGCCCGGCTCAAGACGCACAGCAGTGCCGGAAGGGATGTCAAGGCGCTTTCCCCGCGCTGCTTCGCGGTCAAATTCGAGAGCGCTATTGGCCTCCGCAAAGTGGAAGTGGGAGCCAACCTGAATCGGACGGTCTCCGGTGTTTTTCACCTCGAGAGTGATCGACTCACGACCCTCGTTGAGGGTAATCTTTCCTTCAGAAATAAAGTACTCGCCTGGAATCATGGGAAACTCCTCTTATCGGATCGGGTTGTGGACTGTGACGAGCTTCGTGCCGTCGGGGAACGTAGCCTCGACCTGCACATCAGATATCATCTCGGGAACGCCCTCCATAACGTCGTCACGAGAGAGGACCTGGATGCCTTCAGACATAAGCTCGGCTACCGACTTTCCATCACGGGCACCTTCAAGGAGGTAGTCGGTGATGAGGGCGACGGACTCAGGGTAGTTCAGTTTGAGACCGCGCTCTTTGCGACGGCGGGCAACGTCTGCTGCAACAACAATCAGCAGCTTTTCCTGTTCGCGTTGGGTTAACTTCATTTCTTCTCCTTCAATTAGGGGGAAATTTCCGGGGGATCACACGGGTGCACCCCGTTCGCTTTCAGAACGGGGCTCCCCATCAATAGCACTGCTTGAGGCCACTACCGCCGATTTAGGATTGTTCCGAAAACAATTCGAAACTCTGACCTAGTCTTTGTGGACACCTAGTCTTAGTGGAACGGTCCGTGGTTGTGCTTCTTGTAGGGGTTATTAGGTACTTCTTGGGGATCGTGGTGGGGCGCTAACCCCTCACGTATCAGTTCTTGATCAAGAGGCTCGTCTGGGTTTCCTCTCTCGTGTTTTCGTTTCGATTTTGTGAACATACTGAACAAACCGTTCTGGTACGCCACTGTACCGAGAATCAGGAAGATACCGAGGACCTGCAGCTTGGAGGGAATCTCACCGAACAGAGGGGCTGCAATGATGACGGAAGTCACCGGGGAGAGCAGCAGAATACCTGCAGACAGCGTCGGATCCAGCCACACGGTGCCGTACTGTACGAACGTCCAGGCAAGTGCCTGACCAAGCACGGCGAGGCAAATCAGGTTGAACCAGTTCCACGCAGTGAGGGGATCACCGACTGTCGTCTCGGGGTTAACAAGCGGAAGTTCGCCGTTCAGGAGAACTCCATTCTTGAAATCGAACCCCCCACGCGGGGAGAAGAAGAAAGCAATGATAGTGGGCGGGATTGCCTGTGCGGCCATCGTGTACATCATCGGCTGAACGTACAGATCCTTACGAGCCGACGTTCCTGCCTTGCGGGACAAGTAGAGGTAGAAGGAGTAGCAGATACCGGAAGTCAGGCCGAAGATGGTTCCGAGCGTAGCTGTCTTAATTCCGTAGATCGTTTCGGGGCCACCCGATGCCTCTGCAGACTCAAACACACCACCAGTGAGCAAAACACCCACGGTCATGATCGGAACCAGAATGAGGAACACTGGCGGAATCTTGTACTTATCAAATACGGCCGTGAGCATCGGGACGATGATCACCTGAAGGTTCAAGAGAATTGCTGCAATGCCGGCTCCCACATAGAAGATGGAGTAGTTCCACGCGGTGAAATCGATGCCGAGGAAGAGTCCAGCAGCGACGGAGAGCATGATGCCTTTCTTCCCCAGACGCTCCTTTTTCCGCATCTCGCGGATTCCAAACGGCACCAACAACAGACATCCGATGACTACTCGAAGGAAGGCCTGAGTGGAGGGGTCCATGTTGGTGGCCTTCACTCACAGGGGAGTTCCCGCGAGGAAGGCGGTACCAGTAGCAAGCACCAGGACGGCACGACCGTGACTAACGTGTTTTATTGGTGGGCCGTCAATAGTGACATTCATGCCCACTTCAGATGTTTTCGACATACCGTCAATCTATCCTGTATTTTATTTTTTGCAAGAAAGTTTTTTCCGCCGTTGCATACATTACGGTCCATTGCAATATTTGCGGAAAAATATATGTAATTTACGGAAAAAATACAGAAACCATTGATATTACCTACCCCCGTTCTAGGGTGACTGCAATTAACAGTATGTCCGTACTGACCAGCGTTTTTTACGATTCCGAATAAGAACTATCGATGCTTCAGTGACACGCCCGACCACTTCCGCATATTCACGTATTCTATTGAATGTTTTAAGGCCTCGAGTTCATTTCATTCCCCTTTACTGGTCAATAATTTATCCACTCTTCCCCGCTAATAATTTTCCCGACTAAAAATAAACGACCTTCTGTGCCGTCCCATATCACACAAGCCTAAAACGATGCCACGATCCAAACATTCGCCCCTAACAGACGAGTCCCCTCCTCCTAAAAACCGAAATTTTATCACCAGGCTCGGGACAGCTCGGTCATCAGACTTCCATCCTCAATTTACCCCACGATCATCCCGTTACAGCAGCGGCACCTAAGACCACCAATCACCAATGTTCAACAAGCATCCACTCACTCACATTCGTTCACCGCATACAAAGACAGGTCACACCATAAATGCCGAAGAGCTGCCCTCGTACAGCATGGGCACACCCCCTCCCGACACGCCTCTTGACTTCCTCCGCGAACACATTCCTTTTCCCACCCTCGCGCCCTCCCCTCTACCCAAAACTTTCCTGCGGTTCCACCCCCTCATCCAGGCGCTTGTAGTACACGACAGCCTTAGAGGTACTCCAAGGGAACACAGAAACAGTCCAATGGCCAACCCACCCCAAAACCCCCTTCTTCAAAGAACCAATTGACTTTTAGAAAACCCTCTCCTACCCTGAGGCCATGATTACAGCTGCGGATCTGTATTAGGGCTCAGAAGGCATCGTCGCCTAGCGACAGTTTGGCTTTTTGGGCTCACGATCGGTCTCGCCATTACTCTCGTGATCAGCGTTGGGCTGGGTTCGGTTCATGTATCCGCTACTGAAACAGTGAGCATCATTTCACATCATGTCTTCGGCACAGATTCCACTGTGGAATCCGTCAAAGACACAATCGTCTGGGACATTCGCGTCCGTCGCGCTATCCTCGGCATGGCCGTAAGCGCTGGCCTTGCCGTAGCTGGTGGCATACTGCGGACTCTGGTTCGCAACATCCTTGCCGATCCCTACATCATCGGGATCAATGGTGGAGCATCGACGGGTGCGGCTCTCGCAATCCTCTTCGGCGCAGGCGCAGCCCTTGGCGACTACGCACTCCAAGGCAGTGCTTTTATCGGGGCGGTCGTCGCGTCGTTTGTTTTGTATGGCGTTGCGCGCTCGCAGGGCAGGTTGACGTCCATTCGCCTCCTCATCGCAGGAGTCGCTCTCGGTTACGCGCTCTCTGCGGTGACGAGTTTCCTCATTTTCGCCTCAGGCAATGCCGAAGGAGCGCGGTCAGTCATGTTCTGGCTTTTTGGCCCCCTCGGCCTTGCGAAGTGGGACATAGCATTAGTGATAACCGTTGTAGTTGTACTTTTTGGGCTCGTCAACGGAGTTGTCTGGGGCCGGAACCTCGATGCACTGGGGATCGGGGACGAAACAGCACTTACAGCCGGGATAAACCCGGAGCGCTTCAGACTCCTGATGCCCATTCTGACCTGTTTAATCGTAGGGGCAATCGTCGCCATGGCAGGATCAATTAGCTTCGTTGGTCTCGTCATCCCGCATCTCGCCCGTCGCACGGTAGGGGGATCTCATCGGTTCATGCTTCCCGTCGCGGCTCTCCTTGGCGCGGTCTTACTCATGTGGGCCGATATTGGGGTCAGGATGCTTCTCGCACCAAGAGAACTATCCATCGGTATTATCACCGCGCTCGTCGGAGCCCCATTCCTCCTCATTCTTGTACGAAACATGCGCGCCACCAGTTAGAGGATCTCACCAGTCACGCCACCAGTTAAAGGATCTCACCAGTCAGAAGAATCACGTCCCGATCTCACCCCAACACGCAGAACTCCATTCACATACGCAGAACTCCGTTTACACATGGGAAATTCCGTTTAGTACGCGGAATGCTGCACATCAGACACATAAGAAAGGAAGACAGAAAATGAAGAAAGTTTTCTCCCGCAGCCTCGCTCTAGCCATCATGGCTGCCGTGAACATGAACCTCGCTGGGTGTTCGTCAGACACCACGAATTCTGCCACGTCATCGCCGGCTGCTGCAGACAGTAGTCATGGCTTTACTTTTGAGAACTGTGGACACGAAATCACGGTAGACGGCGTTCCCCAGAAGGTACTCCTAGTGAACAGGATTGGGGTTGTTCCAACTCTCTATGCCCTGGGCGTGCTATCTGATGTCCACATGCGCGCCGGTGCTTTTGCGCCGGAATATTTCGATTCCTCCCCCGAGCTGAAGAAAAAGGTGGACTCGATTCCGAACCTTACTGAAAAGGTAGATCCGACCGGACACCTGCAGATCTCCAAGGAGGAAGTTGTCGATGGCCCCAATGCGTTTGTCAAAGCCTATTCTGGGAGCGTGATGAGTGATCTTCCACTGGCTACTGCGGATTCACCGGAACGATACGCCGACATCTTCCGCGCAGCTGGCCTGCAGGATGTGTCTGTCACGTGGCTTCCTGAGATTACTACACTGGACGACACATACGGCACCGCCCCAGGGCACGAGTCCTAGCCCCACTTCATGGTCTGCGGATCAACTCCGGTTTAGAGGGATACGGTGGAGGAAAACAACCGCGCACATCAGCGCGGTTGACTGCCTCGTTAAACGTCAGCGCCGACCGGCTTCACACCGGTGACAAATCGCGGCTTACCGGCGAAATCCTGCATGGGTTCGATGTGGGTGAAGCCTGCCTCCTGCAGGCTCATGCATACGGCGGGCTGGGTCGCATCGTCGTGCTCAACTCCAAAGCAGCCGCCTGGTTTCAGCAACGCGAAGGCGGTGTGGGCCAGCTGCGGGATACAAGACATGCCATCTTCACCAGCGAAGACAGCATCGTGGGGATCGGCTTCGACTTCCGGAGAAACCTCGGCGGCCTCCGGCACGTAGGGCGGATTCGAGACAACTACATCAAACCCATCCCCCTCCGGATCGAGAGCGGAGACACATGCTGCAGTGTCCAGCACGTCTCCACACCACAGGTTATCCACGCCGTTTTCGCGAGCGTAGCGCGCGGCTTCTGTGGACTTCTCCGCCGCAACAACGCGCGCTGCGGGCACATAGTGGGCGATGTAGGCAGCGATTGCGCCGGATCCCGTACACAAATCAGCGTACGTGGCGGCATGTTGCTTTACCGCCCAATCTGCGAGAATCTCTGTTTCCGGACGGGGGATGAATACGCCAGGACCGACGTGTAGGTCGAGGGGACCAAACGGTGCCGTGCCGAGGATCCATTGCAACGGTTCTCGTGTGGCACGTCGGCGGATGAGCTCCCAAAAGCCAGCGGGAACATCGTCGTGGAAAAAGAGCGTTCCCACATCGGTGTGCAACAGGTGAGCGGCGATGAGCCGGGCGTCGACAAGCGGAGACGCGCAACCGGCGGCGGACAGTTCGTCCGCCGCCGACCGTAACGCCTGGGAGAGCTTAATCCTCGGCCTCCAAGCGGGCCTGCCGGTCCGCATCCTGGAGAGCCATCAGGAGCGCATCCATATCGCCGTCGAGCACGCTATCAAGGTTGTTAGCCTTGTAGCCGATGCGGTGATCGGTGATCCGATTCTCCGGCCAGTTGTAGGTGCGGATCCGCTCGGAACGGTCCATGGTGCGCACCTGCGCGTGGCGACCCTCAGCAGCCTCTGCCTCGGCCTTCTCCTCTTCGATCTGCTGCAGGCGCGCCTGCAGGACCTGCATGGCGCGGGCCTTGTTCTGGATCTGGGAGCGTTCCTTCTGGCAGGTCACAATGATGCCGGTAGGAAGGTGCGTCAGGCGGACTGCGGAGTCCGTCGTGTTCACGCCCTGACCGCCCTTACCGGAGGAACGGTACACATCGACGCGAATGTCTTTCTCGTCGATCTCCACCTGGCCGACCTCATCCGGCTCCGGGTACACGAGGACACCGGCGGCGGACGTTTGGATACGACCGTTTGATTCCGTCACGGGGATGCGCTGCACGCGGTGCACGCCGCCCTCGAACTTGAATACACTCCACGCACCGTCCTGGGACGGATTCTTGGAACGGATGGATAGCGTCATGTCCTTGACACCACCGAGGTCCGACTCGGACTCGTCCAGCACCTCGGTGATGAAACCGTGCTTTTCTGCGTAGCGCTGGTACATACGCACCAGTTCGCCTGCGAACAGCGCTGCCTCTTCCCCGCCCGCGCCGGCCTTGATCTCCATGACCATGTCGTCCGGATCGTGGGGGTCACGCGGTGCGAGCATGTCGGCGAGCTTTTCTTCAAGCTCGACAACCTTCGGCTCAAGGCGCTCGACCTCGGCTGTAAACGCGGAGTCCTCGTAGGCGAGTTCCTTCGCGTCGGCAAGGTCAGCACGTGCCTGCTCGAGCTGCGTGTTCAGGTTCACGATGGGCTGCAACTGGCTGTACCGTTTGCCAGCCTTGCGCACATTGTCCGGGTCGTTAGCGAACTCCGGGTCGGCCATCTGAGCCTCGAGACCCTGGTATTCAGCAAGAATGTCGTCTACTGCGGAGACGTGGCTCGCCATTTAGATGTAATCCTCCTCCGTCTCACCCGCTGTCATCGGCGCGGACGTGGCCAGCGCTCGCATAAATTCGCGGTTCGACTTCGTCTTCTTCAGCTGCTTGATGAGCAAGTCAATCGCGGCCTGCGAATCCAGTGCGCTCATGATACGACGCAGCTTGTGCACAAGCTTGGCCTCATCGGGAGCGAGAAGGAGATCGTCCTTGCGGGTACCCGACGGGTTGATGTCCACAGCCGGGAACACACGGCGCTCGGCGATCTTGCGATCAAGCTTCAACTCTGCGTTACCGGTGCCCTTGAACTCCTCGAAGATGACGGTGTCACCGGCGGAGCCGGTCTCGACCATAGCCGTAGCGATGATCGTCAGCGAACCACCGTTTTCGATATTGCGGGCAGCGCCAAGGAACCGCTTCGGCGGGTACAGGGCGTTGGAATCCACACCACCGGATAGGATGCGCCCGGAGGCCGGTGACGAGTTGTTGTACGCGCGGCCGAGGCGGGTAATGGAATCCAGGAGAACGACCACGTCACTGCCGAGCTCAACCAGGCGCTTTGCGCGCTCAATGGCAAGTTCCGCCACGGCGGTGTGCTCTGACGGCGGGCGGTCAAACGTGGAGGCGATCACCTCGCCGTTGACGCTGCGCTGCATATCCGTGACTTCCTCGGGGCGCTCGTCCACGAGCACGACCATGAGGTGGCACTCTGGGTTGTTTGCGGAGATCGCGTTGGCCACGGTCTTGAGCACGGTGGTCTTGCCAGCCTTCGGCGGGGAGACGATGAGTGCGCGCTGCCCCTTACCAATCGGCATGACAAGGTCGATGACACGCGTGGTAAGAATGTTCGGCTGCGTTTCCAGGCGCAAGCGCTGATTCGGGTACAGCGGCGTGAGCTTGGAGAATTCCGGACGTTGCTTGGCGTTTTCCGGCGGAAGCATGTTGATCGCATCCACACGCTGCAAAGCGTTGTTCTTCTGGCGACCGCGATTGTTATTGCGACCGCGACCACGATTATTGTGGTTGTTGTTGGAATCCTGGTTCGCGCCCTCACGCGGTGCGCGGATAGCACCCTGGATGTAATCGCCGCGACGCATTCCGTAGCGACGAATCATCTGCTGGGGAACGAAGACATCCTGGCTGCCTGCTTGGTATCCCGTCGTACGCACAAAGGCGATGCTGGAATCGATGATGTCCAGAATGCCAGCGATTTGCTGCATCGGCTGGGATTCCTCGTTCTCCCCTATGTGATCGTTCTTGTCGTTGCGCTCGTTACGGTCGTTGCGCTCGTTACGCTGGCGACCACGTCCACCGCGACGATTGTTGTCACGGTCATTCCGATCGTTGCGCTCGTTCTTGTCCTTGTGCTCGCTACCGTTGCCCTCGTGACGGTCCCCGGCACCTTGGCGAGCATCCGAATCACGGTTGTCGGAGGAATGACGATTGTCTCCACCGTGCGAATCATTGCGGTGAGAATCGTTCTCGTCGTTGTTCTGGTTGCGACGGCGGTTGTCACTTTTACCACCGTTGTTATCCGCATCGTCACGGCCATCACGGTTGCGACGGTGGTTCATCTTTTGGCGAACCCGGCGCGCACGACGGGCCTGTGACCTCGACTGGTGGGCGCCATCGTGGCGGTCAGAAGTGTTGGACTCGTTGTCTTCTTCCTGCGCATCCTGTGTAGAAGATTCTTCTGCAGGAGACTGGTTTTCTGGCTCAGACTCTTCCACGATCGTGGCAGCGGGCTCGGACTGAGCCTTGCCCATGGACTGTGCTTTCCGTGTAGCCCGGCGTGGCTTGGACGCTTCACGCTTGGGCTCACTATCCCCGTTCAGTTCGGCTGCCAGTCGATCGATGAGCGCCTGCTTACGGAGCCCAGATACCCCTTTGATCCCCTTTTCCTGGGCGATCTGCTTGAGCTCGGAGAGCTTCAGCGTTGACAGATCCACATTGTCCGTCATAGACACATATTCCTTTCGTACCGCCTTGAGACTGCGGTAGTTAGAGGTAATTTCTTGAAAAGAAGTTCCGCGATGGGAACGACAAAACTTGGAATATTGCGGGAAGAAGTGAGAACCCGCATCTGTTTCGGGATCTATCCTAACCCATACGCCCATGCCACGACAACATTAGGTTAAAGTTTGTGGTATGCGCGCCACCATGCAAGATATCCCGTTGAATGTCGCCCGAATCCTTGAATATGGAACGACAATTCATGGCGACACGACAGTATACTCCTGGAATCGGGATGAGCTGGAGGAAACCACGTTCGCTGCGATCGGCAAGCGAGCTGCTGCTTTCGCCCATGCTCTCGAAGATGAGCTGGGAATCCTGGGCGACGAACGGGTGGGAACACTCATGTACAACTGCCCGGAGCACCTCGAAGTGCTATTCGCCGCAGCGTGCAAGGGTGCGGTGTTCCAGCCTCTGAATAAGCAGCTGCAAGCCGATCAGATCGCGCACATCATCAATCATGCCGAGGACTCTGTCATCGTCTGCGACCCTCGACTTGTGGACATTCTTGTTCCGATCCTCCCCCGATGTCCCATCGTCCGCGCTGTGGTGGTCATCGGTGACGGTGATCTAGCACCAGTCCTGGCCGAGCTTCCTGCTTCAGTCGCGGTGTACTCCTATGAGGAGCTTATCGACGGCCGACCCACCCACTACGACTGGCCAGAGCTGGAAGAACACACGGCCGCTGCTCTGTGCTACTCGACGGGCACCTCGGACGGCCCGCCGAAGGGTGTCGCCTACTCACATCGCTCCATTTATCTGCACTCGCTTTCCCTGCGCACGCAGGATTCGTTCGCGGTGTCTCACGGCACGCCATTCCTGTGCTGCGTTCCGATCTACCACGTTCTGAGCTGGGGTGTTCCGATCGCTGCTTTTATGTCCGGTGCCCCTCTGGTTCTTCCCGGTCAGGACGTGTCCCCGGCTCGGCTTGCGCGGATCATCGCCGAGGTGCATCCACGCGTAGCAACAGGAGTGCCCACACTGTGGATTTCTCTCATGGTTCACTATCTACATCACCCGCCAGCCAGGATGAGTTTGACGGAAATTATTGCTGGTGGTTCGCCCGTACCTCCTTCGCTCACGCAGATGTGGGAGGAAAAATACGGCGTCGATGTCATCCAGATGTGGGGAATGACGGAAAGTTCTCCTGTTGGCACGGTCGCACGGCCACCGTCCGGCGTATCAGGACAGCAGCGCTGGGCGTACCGCATCTCCCAGGGCAGATTCCCAGCATCCGTGCAGTACCGTGTGGTGACCGATGGTGTCGAAGTTTCCCGTACCGACCGCAACCACGGCGAAATTCAGATCCGTGGCCCCTGGGTAACGGGATCGTACTTCCATTCCGACAATGTAACGACATTCCGGGGCAAGCCTTTTTCAGATGCCGAGGATCAGTTCACAGACGATGGCTGGCTTCGCACAGGCGACGTGGGACGTGTGACCAAGGACGGCTTCCTCACTATCGAGGATCGCGCCCGGGATGTGATCCGCTCCGGCGGTGAGTGGATCTACTCCGTACAGCTGGAAAACCTCGTCATGGCGCACCCGGATGTCATCGAGTGCGCGGTCATTGGCTACCCGGATAAGAAATGGGGCGAGCGACCTCTCGCCGTCACTGTCCTGCACGAGGGTGTTCCGCCGACGAGCGAAACCGCTGAGAGCCTGCGTACCTCCATGAGGGAAACTCTGCCCAACTGGATGCTGCCCGAGTACTGGACGTTCGTCTCCAGCGTGGATAAGACAAGCGTTGGCAAGTTCGACAAGAAGGATCTTCGCGGACACCTTGCCCACCACGAGTTCGAGATCGTCAAACTTAAAGGGCCCGGCGAACGTTAGACTGCCGGACTCTCACCACCGCGATACTGATTTCGCGCCACGCTGGTTAGGCGCACGCTGGTTTTTCGCCGGGCCAGTGTTTCGCCAGGCCGGTTTTGCGCACGCTGTATTCCCAAAGCACTTCAAAGGTGTTGGAACCATGCCACGTGACCAGACGGTGACATCCTCCCCCTCCCCCACTTCCTGGTGTTTTACTGCCAACATCCTGAATGTCAGCTAAAAGCGATAATGCTACGACGAGAAACCTGGCATAACTAAAACAAATGGTAGGTGAGTCGCGACTCATCCCCCGCTTCGATGGCGTTCACGGCGGCTCTAACCCGACAGCTGTTGTTCACCTGGCACGGTTCCCAACATGCGCTAATTTAATGTTCGTTAGCCTTGAATAAAACTTTATACATCCCAGCTACTTGGTTGCTTCTAACAGGATCACGCTACGACGACTTCGTTATGAAGATCTCGTTAGAAAGACAGCCCTAGAAAGACCGCTTATGCACCACCGTCATCTCTATGCAGCGCCACTCGTCGGCGCGGTGATGATTGGTACGCTATCGGCATGCACAAGTAGCGTGGCTTCCGATTCCGTCATCACCCCCGAGCCGATTGCCGCCGAAGCGAGTGGCTCCGTATTCTCATCATCACCGATCGATGTGCAAGCACATAGTGGTGGCCGTGGCGAGTACACCGAAGGATCCGAGGCTGCTTTCATCAACGCACTCGAGGTCGGGGTTACTACCCTGGAGTTCGTCATCACGCTGAGCAAAGACGGGGTTCCCGTTGTGTGGAACGACGCTCGCATCTTCGCGGAAAAGTGCTCCGACACCGCTCCAGTTACACCGGGCGATCCGCAGTTTCCCTATGTAGGTAAGCGCATCGATACGCTTACCTACGCCCAGGTGCACACCCTGGATTGTTCTAAGCCGTTAGCCGATTTTCCCGAGGCGCATCACCCGCAGGGAAGCACGATTCTCCAGCTCAAAGATGTCTTCAACCTAGCCAAGGATGCACCGTACGTTCGTTTCAATATCGAGCCACGAACTGAGGTTGATTCCGATGAAGCAACGGCTCTACCCCAGGATTACGTCGCGGCCATCCTATCGGAAGTGGAATCATTCGACCTCAGCGACAGGGTCGCTATCCAGTCGTCGGATTGGAGCGTCCTCCCCCTGGTCCGGGCATCGAACCGCGAGGTTTTAACCGTGGCGAAGTATGACGCTGAGACATTCACCGATGACTCCCCATGGCTAGCAGGAATTCAGTATTCTGCGGTCCACGGAGATCCGATTACAGCGGTCGTCGCCCTTGGTGCCGATGCGATTGCTCCCAATTTCGGAGGCCCGTTGGGAGTTCGCAGAGGGGACACCGGGGCTCGTCCGGAGACCATGGCAGAGTATGTTGATCGGGCTCATGAGCATAATTTACTGGTCATTCCGTGGACGGTTAATGATCCCGCCACCATGGTCGACCTGGTTAACGCAGGTGTCGATGGAATCATCACTGATTATCCGTCACGTCTAGCTGACGTACTCAACGATCAGCGCATCTCGTTGTCGTAGCACTTCTTCGTTCCCCACGGCCGCCGGTGTGAGCCCGGGATAGGTGCGTACGAGAACGATTGCCCCGTTACAACACCCGACGCCGCCCTTGGTCGCCCTTGGTCGCCCTACGTCGCCCTACGTCGCCCTACGTTGCCGAGCATCGCCCTACGGTTAAGAAGCGGATACGTGGCGCTGACTACTGTTTTCCCGCACACGGTTTGCCTGCACATAGTTTGCCCACACTTAGTTTGCCCACACTTAGTTTGCCCACACGTGGTGCGCCCTGCACATGTTGTGACAGAACTCCGCCTCACCAGCAGTCGCTCATACTCACTTGCTTTCGCTACGACGCACAAATCTCACAGGCTGGACCGGCGACGCTTAAACCCACAAGCTAGACCGGTAAGGCAAACACAAGAATAGACAAGGTCGTACATCTGTTATTAGCTACCGCAGGGTATTTCGACTAGTTTGGAGGGGACATGTCAACACACACTTTATTGGCCGACCGCTACGGCCGCGTCGCCCGCGATCTCAGGGTGTCGCTCACCGACCGTTGCAACCTCCGGTGTACCTACTGCATGCCTGCCGAAGGACTGGAGTGGATTCCCACCCCGGATACGTTGACTGATGAGGAAACGATTCGACTCATCCGCATCGCTGTGGAACAGCTCGGAATCCAACAGGTTCGCTTTACTGGTGGCGAACCCCTGCTTCGCAAATCCCTTCCGGAGATCATTACTGCCACGAAGGCCCTCACACCTTCTCCCTCCACGGCAATCACCACCAACGGTGTGAGCTTGCATCGCCATGCACGAGCGCTGAAGGACGCGGGATTGGATCGCGTTAACATTTCTCTAGATTCCCTTGATAACGACACATACACACGCCTCACCCGTCGCGACCGCCTTGACGATGTGCTCACATCTATACGTGTCGCCAGCGAAATCGGTCTCACTCCCGTGAAGGTGAACACGGTAGTCATGCCGGAGGTCAATGAAGGGGATATCGTACCGCTAGCGGAGTTCTGCCTACAGCATGGAGCACAGTTGCGGTTCATCGAGCAAATGCCCCTCGGGCCCCCTGATAAATGGGATCGTTCGAAAATGGTAACTGCCGATCACATTCTGGACACCCTGCGGACGCGGTTTACTTTGGAGGAGGCAGAAAAACCGCGCGGATCTGCTCCTGCTGCCCTGTGGCATGCCACCGATGGTGCCCTCGATGGGTACGTCGGCATCATCGCAGCTGTGACACACCCGTTTTGTGGCGATTGCGACCGCACGCGTCTGACCACGGACGGCGCCATTCGCAATTGTCTCTTCGCCCGCGAGGAGACATCACTGCGCGACCTCATGCGCACCGGCGCCACAGATGACGAGCTCGCTCGTGCCTGGAGCGAGTGCATGTCCGTTAAGAAGGCTGGACACGGTATTGATAGCCCCCTTTTCATCCAGCCGGACCGGACTATGAGCGCAATTGGAGGTTAACAAGTGACAACTATTCGCTACTTCGCTGCCGCGGCCGATGCCGTAGGTCACACCGAGGAACCAGCAAAGGTCGATGAAACGACCACGCTTGCAGAGCTGCGGGAGCAGGTACTACACACACACCCGCATGCACGAGCGGTGCTTGAGCAATGTGCCATTTTCGTCGACAACGCCCAGGCCACTGACCGACAGGCATCGGTCGCCTCGGCACAATCCGTCGATTTCCTGCCTCCCTTCGCAGGAGGCTAAGGCAGATCACAGTTACCCGCGACGCATGTCTTTTTCTGGATCTCGGTACGCATTCACGTCGGGTCCGTATTTCCATCACACCCGTCTTTTTCGTCGACTCACCTGTCCAACGGATCCATAATTTTCATAAATCTATAATGCGTGTTTGCTGCGGTGCATGCTCCCGCGACGGAGAAAGCTTTCACGAACGGCGAGCACTCCCGCAGGACATTTATTCCTAACAATTTATTCCTAACAAACAGGCGCTAAACCGGATGGAGCCAAGGATTGGTTCGCTGCCACACAAGCGTCACGTGCAGCCCGCTGAGCCTGTTCCGTGGCCCCTTCGAGCACTCTATTTGCCTCCTCCTGGGCGGCACTCACCTGGGCATTAACGGCGGCGACAGCCTCTGAAGAACCGAGGCCGATCGTTTCTAACGGAGTTACCACGGGTGCCGGTGGCGGCGCAGGGGCAGGATGAGGATCATTATGCACAGCGGCTACAACATCGGCAGTGTGTGCATCAGGTCCTCCGTAGGTATTGGCCGCCACCGTGAAACCCGGCGCGAATGATACCGAGGCATGGATATCACGACGATCTGCCCACCCGAACTTAGTTCCCTGAACCCCCGGAACCCGGGATGTCCCATAGTTTTGGTGGTAGCCATCGGCAGCAATCGGAGCTACTGTCTCCATCCCACGGATAATCGGTGCGGCGATAGGGTCATTCCTAATCTGTGCAGTGAAGCGAGAGACATCTTCGGTGGACGTGCGGACGCTCCCCCAGTACCCCGTGTAAAACGTTTCTCTTAGGCCAAACTCTGCAATGACACCACTGATGGCGTTCCGATATCGCTGATCGAGGTAGGAGGCGGTGCCGTCCTCGCTGTAGCGAATCATGTTCTCTACCCGCTGCTTATCAGAAGGATCACCGTACTTGAGGACCCAATACCCCAAATACAGCTTGCTCAAAGACAAAGCAGGACGCGCCTCGTGACTGTTACCGGTGGAAAAGGTCAAACCAGAATCTTGCCGGACGGTAATTTGAGTGCGTGGCGGTACCATGCGCGGATCTAGCGTCACTGCCTGCGCTGCTGGCACCACACCACAGGTGAGCACCGTTGCCACACACACTCCGAAAAATTTTTTAACCACTAAATGATTGTATGTGGCAATAAAACAATTACTGTGGAAAAACGACACGGAAGCAAGAGATAAAGATCACAGAGTCTGTCGCAGCGATACGGACGAGGTATGTATTGGTCAGCCTCGAGACCTGCAGAGGATCCAGGAACCTGTGGAGGCCCCAGGAACCTTAGATATCAGGTCACATCTTTTTCGATTCCTGTGCAGGAGCGCCCGTACAGGAACCGCTTGCAAAGGGATGACTGGTTAGGCGCAATTGCTCCACTCATAGGTGCCGTCAGGGAAGAATTGTTGCTTCCAAATAGGAAGCTGGGCCTTAATTTCGTCGACGAGCTCGGTTAACGCCTCAAACGCCTCACGCCGGTGGGATGAGGAGACAGCCGCACCAAGGGCAGTGTCGCCGATGGACAGATCCCCTGTCCGATGTTCGACTGCGATGGAATGGAGGTCGTATTTCTTCCCAATCTGTTCAGCGACCTCAGCGATGATGCGCTCGGCTGCGGGGTGAGCCGAGTAGGTCAGTTTGGTCACCGCGTGGCCGTGATCGTGGTTGCGTACCCGGCCGTCGAACGTAGCGATGGCTCCGGCCTCATCGCAGGCAACCTGCTCGGCAAGAAAGGGGACATCAATAGCGGTGTCGCGGATACGTGAGTAAATCATTCGGGTCAGTATAGTGGGCGTTGTGTTAATCCCCATGAGTGAATACCTGTCCACCATCCAGAAACTCGCAAAACCGCTGGAAAAGCGAGTAACCCTCGCCACCGAGGAGGCTGCAGGTTTCGTCCTTGCTGAGGATGTCACCGCTACATTGCCTATCCCGCGGTTCACCAATTCTGCTATGGACGGATTTCTCGTGCGCACGGAGGATGCTGACGCTACCCGACGCGTAATCGGGGATGTTCCAGCAGGAGCCACGGCGCTCTCGGTCGGCTCGGGGGAAGCCGTGCGGATTATGACGGGTGCTCCAACGGGCGATGACGAGGGGCTTGCTGTTGTCCCCGTGGAGGACACTAACCTCGAGCCTGGGCCACAAGAGCTTCCTCGCACGGTGGAGGTTCACCGTTCTCCAAAAGCACAGGCAAACATCCGTCGGAAAGCAGAAGACGTGTGCGTTGGCGACACCGTCGTCCGCGCCGGGCAGCGGCTTGATGCGTCCGCTATCGCGGCAATCATCTCGGTTGGTGTCCCTACCGTGACGTGCTACCCCCGCCCCGTTGTCGGCGTGGTCTCTTCCGGCGACGAGCTGGCAGCCGTCGACAAGCTAGAAGAAGGGCAAATACCCGATTCCAACGGCCCCATGATCGAGGCGCTTGCGCGCGCGGAGCACTGCGACGTGGTCCGCACCCACCACTCCAGCGACAACCCATCCGATTTCCTCGAAATCCTCGATGATCTTGCCAGCCGCTGCGACCTTGTCGTTACGACCGGCGGGGTGTCAGCCGGCGCATACGACGTAGTCAAGGAAGCTACCGCTGGATCTATCACCTTTGTCAAGGTCGCACAACAGCCAGGTAAGCCCCAGGGCTGCGGGTTGTGGAAGGGCATACCGCTTGTGTGCCTGCCTGGTAACCCTGTGAGCTCCTGGGTGAGTTTCCATATGTACGTTCGCGAAGTGATTGCATGTCTCACCAATACCCCGCGCGAACTGGTGAAGATTCCCATGTCCATCGACGGCCCACTCGACCCGATTGAGGAGCGCACCCGCTTCTTCCCCGTCCGCGTCGAAGGCGACCGCGTGGTGTCGAAAGGCGCGGGATCCCACCGCATTGGTTCCCTCGTTGGAATGAACGGCCTTGCCATTGTCCCTCCCGGACACACCGGCCACGATGCGCTTGTCATGCTGCTCTAGTTCTGACACAACTCCACATACTGGCACCAGTTCGCCAATCATCTCAGTTTCACTACGGGTGTCAGCTGACAGTAGCCTAGGCTGCTGTCGCACAGGAGCCGCCCGTTACCAGAATTGCCATTGGCCTTTCGGCAGATCACAAGGAAAGGACTACAGGACATGAAATTTACGCACCTCAATAACGCCGGCGAGGCGTACATGGTGGATGTCACGGAAAAGACTCCCACAGTTCGCAGCGCAACCGCCCAGGGCGAAGTGTACTGTTCCCAAGACATTATCCGAGCCCTGAGAGACGGTACTGTGCCCAAGGGCGACGTCCTTGCCGTCGCACGCATTGCTGGAATTTCCGCGGCGAAGAAGGTTCCAGACCTGTTGCCCCTCGCCCACACAATCGGTATCCATGGAGCGGCTGTAGACCTCGAGATCCGCGATGACCATGTCTTTATCGAAGCCACCGTGCGTACGGCAGACCGCACCGGAGTAGAGATGGAGGCGCTCACCGCTGTATCTGTCACGGCGCTGGCAATTATCGACATGGTGAAAGGTGTTGACCGCTCGGCATACATTCGCTCATGCAAGATTACAAAGAAGTCCGGCGGGCGCTCTGGCACGTGGATTCGGGAGAACTAACAAGTGCGTTCGGGAGACGAAGCTAGCGTGCCCCCTGCATGCGATAGCCCCAGCAGCGGCGAGATTTCCGCCATAGTGCTTGCCGGTGGGCGTGCAACTCGGATGGGTGGAATCGATAAAGCCTGCGCAGTTGCTGATGGCGAGCGGCTCATCGATATTGTTCTCCGCTCACTAGGCCCCGCACCTCGCATCGTAGTCAGTTCACGGCAGCCGGAAGGCCTCCCCGCCGACGTGCAGCTCGTGGCAGAAAATCCTCCCTTCACCGGCCCCATCGCCGCGATCGCGCGAGGAAGCGAAGAGATCGCTACTCCCTTCGTTTTCATCACCACGGTCGATGCCCCCTTCGCCTCTCGTCTGCTTCCCCGGTTAGCTCGTGTCATTGGTGACCATTCGGCCGCCGTCGTCCGCTCGAGCGACGGTTTTTTGGAGCCACTTATTGCTCTCTGGCGTACCGTTGACCTGCGTGCCGCTATTGCGGAGACAGGGACAGAGGGCGCTGCCAAGCGCCTCTACTCCGCCGCTCCTTCATTCATCGAAGTTCCGGGCGATGGCTCTGAGCGCGACTACGACACGTTGGAGGAGCTCAAATCCTTCACGCATCATTCTGCAGCCACCATTCCGTCGGTACAGAAGTAAACGACGAGAGACTCATCAGATCGTTCCGAACGCACTGAGAAGGAATGCGTCGGTAGCACGGCGCTCGCGGGAAAATGCAGGGGTAAGTGCGTATGACACGTCCCTCCGCGATAAACAGCACGTGCCTTTGTCATCATGTTGCCTTGCTGGTATCTTTATGATTTTCCGAGCTCTGGCAAGGATAAAGGTGAGAACGCCCCGGTCCAGCTTCGCACTCTGATTCAGCGCTCAGTCAGCGTCGGCAAGCTGAGTTAGCCAGCGCACAGCAGGGGTGTGCACACCAAGCGAGTGTGAACGAGTGCGATACAGCCCTATTCACCGTGAGCTTTTCCGGCAACCCCGTCCAGCTGCTCAATTAGATGAGGCAGAAGTGGAATCACAACAGACAGGACATCTTTTACTCCGCCCCTCGAACCCGGCGCGTTGATGAAAACGGACGTGCCTCCGACTCCGACGAGCCCGCGAGACAGCCCGGCCATAGGGGTCTTTTTCAGTCCCTCCAGCAAAATTTGGGTTTCCACGCCGACGAGCTCATGTTCTATGAAAATACGAGTAGCCTCCGGCGTGAGATCACGTTCGGTAATCCCCGTCCCCCCTGTAGTAAAAATCACCCGGGATCCTTTCACTACGGCATCTCTGAGCGCATTAGTAACTGAATCGATTCCATCAGGAACGACAACAGGATCACCGCAGACTAATCCGGCTTCACGGAGAGCAGTAACAGCCAGCGGCCCTGAGGCATCTTCCCGAGTGCCTGCGTAGCTTCTATCACTAACCGTGATCACGGTGGCTGTGATATTCGAAGGCTCCATTTTCTACTTCACTTTCCCTTGTCTGTTCCAACGCACATCTGACGTTCACTGAGCTATCGCGAAATAGCACAAACAACTGCACTGGTTTGCTACCAGTGTGCTTCGCAAGCAGCATCTCACTCAACTGTTGCTCTTATGTTCTCACATCCGATAAGACCGTGCCTGGACAGCTGTCACGCACTTCATGGAACGCTGCCTCGCGGTGTGTGGGTGGCGAACCAAAAGCTCCCCACGCTGAGTCGCTATGGCAGATCAAATCAGCAAGCCAAAGACACAAATCGAGGCTACGCGCCCCTGTCTTTCGACAAAATACTCACAACTCCTATTCGCAGTCCGCACTCTCAACGCGCGGACACAAATGCGCGGCCACAACGCGGGTCGGCAGACGCGGAGCCTCATACCTGCTTTTTGAGTCATGCTGAGAGGTCTAGTACACGCTCTAGAACAATCGAGATGCCCGAATTCTATTGGGAGGAAACTGAGACAAACGTAACGCACCGCGCTCTTCTCGGTTAGGATACATAGCAAAACCATTGTTTTTACTGGTCACAAGAAGCAACGACCGCAGTCCAGAAGCGCCAGGATTGTTCCCCAGTGCACGCCGGTGCGTTGCGAGAGAAGGAGGACATGTCCCGTGGGGCATAAAGCAACAAAACTAGTAGCAACGACGCTGATGGCAGCACTTGCTGTGGCGGGCTGCTCGCAGAGTGCGGAGACCACCTCCGCGTCGAATAGCAGTTCTGCCCAGGCCTCTGATACCCAGAGCCAAGAGCAGATCCTCATCATGGGCGCTGCATCCACCCGCGTGCTCAACGACGCAATCTCCAAGGAATTCCCGGTTGAATTCAACAACGCCGGCAGCTCGACCCTCATTTCTCAGCTTGCAGAGGGCGCCCCCGGCGACCTCCTGATCACCGCTGACCGCAAGGCCATGGATGAGGCAGTGGAAAAGGATCTCGTTGAGGAGCCCACCGTCTTTGCCACGAATGAACTCGTGCTTGTGACAACAGATCCGGAGATCACCTCCATCGACAAGCTGGTGGAAAAGGCCAACGCCGGTGCCACCGTTGTCGCATGTGACCCGCAGGTTCCCTGTGGCCGTGTAACGGAGGCCCTCGTCGGCGATAAGAACATCCCGTTCGCATCCCTCGAGCACTCCGTAACCGATACGCTCGGCAAGGTGACCTCCGGCGAAGCCGATGCCGGCTTTGTGTACTCCACCGATGCTATCTCCGCCAGCGACACAGTCATCACTGTGCCGATCCCCGGCGCGGAGAAGGAAAAGAACGAGTACCCGGTCGCCGTGACCAAGAACACACAGCACCCGGAGCAGGCTCAGAAGGTCAAGGAATTCCTGACCTCCGATAAGTTCGCCGAGGTTCTGGAACAGTATGGGTTCAGCCCGGTTCGTTAAGCCGCTGGCGTGGGTGGGCCTGATCATTTTGATCGGGCCCATCGTTGCGTTAGCTATCCGCGTCCCCTGGCTCCGCTTCCCGGAGATCGTCGTCCGGCCGGAGACACTGGAGATGGTGTCCATCACGCTGTCGTCTGCAGCGTGGTCGACGGTCATCACCACCCTTCTCGGTGTCCCCATCGCGTTGCTGCTGCGGGGGAAGAAACTCGTGCGGATTTTTGTTCTGCTGCCTCTGGCTATGCCACCTGTCGTGGGGGGTCTTGCGCTGACGGCTCTCATTGGTCGCCGTGGTATCACCGCTCCGATCCTTGACGCGCTGGGGTTGCAGTTCGCCTTCGCCTATCCAGGTGTGGTAGCTTCGCATATCTTCGTATCCCTGCCTTTCGTGGTTGTCGCCGTTGACGGCGCTCTACGCACGATGGACAGGGAGATTGAGCGTTCCGCTCTCGGCCTCGGTATGAGCCGGTCGACGGTACTGAACAAGATCACTCTCCCGGCAATCGCTGCTCCCCTAGCAACCGGCGCCGGACTCGCGTTTGCTCGCTCGCTCGGCGAGTTCGGTACGACGATTACCTTTGCAGGCTCCATGCCCGGGAAAACACGCACCCTGCCGCTGGGAATTTACTTGGAGCGCGAGATCGATCCGGATGCTGCCCTCGCTATGGCTGCACTGCTCATCGGCATTGCGCTTGTTGTCCTCGTGTTGGCTACTCTTCCCAGTCTCCTTCAGAAATCGTACAAGCCGACTGTCCGTACCATTGGCGATATCGATGTCGAACGCGTGCGGGCGCTTTCTACCCCTGCGGAAACGACACACGCAGGCGAATTCATCGTGATCATCGGCCCCAACGGTGCGGGAAAGACAACGTACATGCGCACTTTGGACGGTGTTCTCCTCACGCAGAACCCCGGTCTTCCCCGCACATGCACGGTGAAGAAGGCATTGGAAATGGTGACGAAGGATGCGGACGCGTGGATTTCTGCGGCTGGTTTGGCTGATCTTTCCGACGTTCCCGTCCCAGCGCTGTCCGGTGGGCAGGCGGCCCACGTCGCCTTGGTTCGAGCGCTGGCCACTCGTCCTGCCCGTTTGCTTCTCGACGAACCTCTGGCAGCCATCGATGTTGCCCGCGCTTCTGCGTGGCGGACTGTCCTCCATGCTGTTAGCAAGGACAGGCAGACGATGCTTGTTACGCACAACCCAACGGACATTTACGCGCTCGCGACCTCCGTCATCGTCATCGAAGGCGGTAAAGTCGCCGCGCAAGCACCGGTCGAGGAGATTCTGCGCGTACCCCCGACACAATTCGTTGCTGATCTGACAGGTCTGAACCGCATCACCGGGACGATCAACTCGGTACACGATGGAATTGTCACCCTCGGTGATGTCTCCGGCGTGGCAGGCGAGGATGTTCCTTGGGATACTCTTGTTCCCGGGGCCCAGGCCGTGGCTGTTTTCGCACCAGAGGCCGCGATCCTTCGTCTGTACAGCAAGGAACAAAATGGGTCCGGACCACAGGAATCCGCACGGAACCATTGGCTTGGCGTAGTCAGCGGCATCGCCCACTCCGGTGGCAAGATTAACATCAGCGTCACTATTGCAGGAGGCAACGAAGTCACCGTGCCGATCACCCCGGCAAGCTTTGCCGACCTCGCACTCGACTATGGCACACGCGTCAGCGTTGTTGCCAAGGCACTTGCGACCAGCGTCTACCCGCGATAGGCCTTCGTTTCCACTGATCTACAGGAACGCTGAAGGGACACACCGTAGAAAAAGGAAAACTACAGAGGAACGTAAAGCGAAGAAAAATCCCGGCAGTTCACGGTGCCGGGACTTTTGTATTTACCTCACTCTTGCCGTCACTGCTTCACCGCGGGATTCCTTACGGTTTCGCGCATCGTGTCACAGAGCGACATTTAACTGCCCACTGCCCTACTAGCAGTGGCACGATCACTGCCACTCGGTACGGGTACGTTCTTAGACCGTGGTGGTAACTTCCACGGGTCCTGCTACACGAAGGTCCTCCACTCGCAATCCGTCCTCACGGGCAGCGACAATGATGGACTCTGCGATCGGTTCGGTGTGGAGCACCATGACGGTGGGACCTGCACCCGAAAGGTACGCAGCGTACCCACGGTTACGTAGACGGTTAACCCATTCGGCTGTTACTGGAAGCACGTCTGCCCGGTACGGCTGGTGAAGCCTGTCACGGGTAGCTTCCCACAGGTACTCGGGGTGGCTTTGCAGCGCCACGGTAAGCAGAGCCGCGCGAGACACATTGAACCGTGCATCTTGATGGGTGACATCGCTAGGCAATACTTTCCGCACAGCATCTGTTGACGCATGGAAGCTCGGGATGAACGCCGTTGCCTCAATAGATTCGTGAGCATGAATGCCAACAGCATGGAACTGTGGCAGCGTCTGCCCGTCAACGGGGACATCAGTCCAGCTCACTACTGCATCACCAAGCACAGAGGCCGATGCGTTGTCAGGATGTCCTTCGAAGGCGCTCGAAAGCTGAACCACCTGATCCGGGGTGAGGGACATACCTACAAGACCATTTGCTGCAGAGACACCTGCCACTGCAGCAGCTGCGGAAGAACCCAATCCACGCGCCTGCGGGATCGTGTTGTAGCACGTCACTTTCAGTCCAGGTGCCGTGGCATCGGCTGCCTTCAACCCGGCTCGAATGGCCCGCACAACAAGGTGTGAACCATCACGAGGCAGAGTATCGGCCCCCTCACCGTGAATCTCGATCTCGAGACCCGACTCTACGACTTCTACATCTACATCGTCGTACATGGTCAGGGCAATGCCCAGGGTATCGAACCCCGGGCCGAGGTTTGCTGACGAGGCAGGAACACGGACGTGCACCTTCGTCCCCTGCGGAATTTCTACTGCCACAATTACTCCTCCAGGCGGATAACGGATTCAATACCACGCACGGCTTCAAGCTTCTTCAGCTCATCGACGACCTCCTCGAGGTCCTGTTCACGCGCGGTGTGTGTGACCAGAATCAGGCGAGCGTGGTCGTCGCCTTGGTGCTGACGCACCGTACGAAGCGAGATGCCATGTTTAGTGAAGATCTTAGCGATATCGGCGAGTACACCAATCCGATCCTCCACCTCCATGTCAACGTGGTAACGGGTGGACACGTCACCAAAGTCTGCGATCGGCAGGTTGGCGTAGGTGGACTGGCCAGGTGCACGGCCACCGTGAACCTTGTTGCGGGCAGCACCAACAATGTCTCCGAGAACGGCAGAAGCGGTGGGCGACCCGCCTGCTCCGTTTCCGTAGAACATCAGGCGACCGGCTGCCTCAGCTTCAACGAAGATTGCGTTGAACGACTTGCTCACGCTAGCCAGCGGGTGGCTGCGCGGCACAAGTGTGGGGTGAACACGTGCGGAAACCACTTCTTTTCCTTCCTGGTTGGTAAACCGCTCGCAGATAGCGAGCAGCTTGATTACATAACCTGCAGCCTGCGCTGCCTTGATGTCATCGGGGCTGATATTGGTGATGCCCTCACGGTGCACATCCTTGGCGTACACCGGGGTGTGGAATGCGATTGATGCCAAGATGGCGGCTTTACTAGCCGCATCAAATCCCTCGACATCTGCGGTCGGATCCGCTTCGGCATACCCGAGTCGGGTTGCCTCGGCGAGCATCTCGTCGTAATCGGCACCGGTGGAATCCATTCCGTCAAGAATGAAGTTCGTCGTGCCGTTAACAATGCCCATTACCGACTTGATGCGGTCGCCTGCAAGCGAGCGGCGAAGGGGGCCAACGACAGGAATTGCTGCGGCAACGGCCGCCTCGTAGTAGAGATCAACGTTTGACTCGTCAGATGCATCTCCCAGTTCCTGGTAATGCGCGGCGATGAGAGCCTTATTAGCGGTGACGACAGACTTCCCAGCTTTGAGCGCGGCGAGGACTAACTCGCGAGGGTAGTCGATCCCTCCGATCACCTCGACAACAATATCTACGTCGTCACGTTGAATGAGGCTGTATGCATCATCAGTGAGCAGCTCAGCCGGAACGGTCTCCCTGTGTTTCTCTATGTTGCGCACGGCGACGCCTTTGACCTCAAGGGGGCCGCCAATGCGGTGTTCGAGCTCGTCCGCGTATTCGTCCATCAAACGCAACACCTGAGCTCCGACAGTGCCGTGTCCCAAAAGGGCGATACCCACCGGGGATCCCTCCCCCTTACCTGAGTTGTACTGAGGTGAAGCAGAGCGGACGTTAGCAGTCATGCTGATCTCAACTTTCTAGTGATGTGGTTAAGCCGTTCCACCCAACTATAGACCAAGCGGTCTAAATTTGCGACCGTTATTTTCCTTCAGTTCATCCCCGCTGCGTATAGCGCTTAAAGGTAGAAGACGATGAGCGAGAGGAATCAAATTCCGCACGGTAGCGAAAATTTCAGGAGATCACCCCCACCGAACCCCACCGAAAGATGAATACCCCACCGAAAAGTTCTAAAAATTCGCGCAACTCTGAGAGTTGGCTGTAAGCTATGACGGTACGCTTGCCACGCAACAGCCACCACATTCAGGTGGTTTGAACTGTTTCTATACAGCTCATCTTATGTGTGCTAGTTTTCAACCTTGTTTATTCCAACAGTCTTCCATAGGAGTTCACATGACCCGCAAAGTAGCTAACACCCTCGTCGCCGGCGCAACCGCCTTCGCCGTCGCCTTTTCCACCGTCCCCGCAGCTTCAGCTGCCGATCCTTTCGGCGGACTTGGTGGCCTCATCGGCAACTCCCTTCCTAAGCCGAAGAACGAAAAGATTGACCAGATCGGAACCCTCCTCAGCTCCGAAGGCAAGGATCCGGTAGAGAACTCCGATCGCCCGATCGAAGGACAGCTGCTCGACATCCTCAGCTCTGAGTCCGAAGCCGACAAGGTAGCAAACGAGGCCAAGAAGAAGGAGCAGGACGAGAAGCTGAAAGGCGCATCCTCCTCCGAGAAGATCGCCTACGGACTCGTCGGCGGTAAGGGCTTCTCCAACACCACTGACGATGCCGCAAAGTCGATCTCCATTCTTCTCGACGCAGGTCTAGCCATCGGCATTGTTGGCATCATCCTCGTCGTTCTCAATTCCGCAGCCTCCCTGGTCACCATTGGCCAGGCACTCCCCAGTTTCGGCCGTTAAGATAGCCTGACACCCGGAACCCGCCCTTTATAGCGGCGAGCTACCGATACGGGCTTAATTCATCAAAAAAATGCTCCGGCGACGCATTGCCGGAGCATTTTTATGTACCCACTTTCAGGCCAATACCAGCCGATAATGGCACACAGACCCCCACAGTCCACGGCCACACGGTGCCGTCGATAGTTTTTGATTCCTTACTTACCCCTCCGCAGATCTGCAGCACACGACTGAATTCGGCGAAATACCCCCAAAAGTGCCGCCTAAATCACACCTGAAGTATATGTGATATATCTCACGTCATACGTTATTTACATATTCCCGCAGGCAGCACCATTTCCCTTAATCTTTTCTTAACCATCCTTGCCAATTCCCTGTGCGGTAGCTGTTTTTGCACTGCCAATAACTGTTTGATTTCGTAAACTTTAAGCTGAAACCAACCATCGATTGAAAGGAACTTTCATGAGCCTGAAACGATCAGCAATTGCTTCAGCCATGAGCGCTGCACTGGTTCTGCGTGCCGTTCCCGCTACTGCAGATGAAATCATTGTGGAGGACACCTCCTACCGCCAGGCCACGGGTTCCCAAACAGGCACCGCCGTCGCCGACAGCACCCTTAGGGTGATCTACTCTGGTGTGTCCCTGTTTGTTGGCGCTTTGAGCGCGGGTGGCTTCTGGGGAATTATCTACAACGCCCTCGTAAGCCGTGGCATCATCCCTGGTCAGATCGAGCCAAACCTTCCGGTTCTGTAACGGCCCTTAAGAAAGGAATAAACTCATGCGCTCTACACTTTCCCGCAGTTTCCTTGCAGCCGCTACGGCGTGCGCGGTCGCAGTGTCAGGTACCACGGTCGTTTTCGCAGATGAGGCTGCTCCCGCTCCAGAAACCGCAGTTCGCCAGACTGCCGATGGTTCCGCCGCAGCGACAGTCTACGAAGCCGTAGGTTGGACACTGACCGCGATCGGCATTGCAGGATGGATTGCTGAAATCGCCTACGCCTACAACTTCCTCGTTCGCCACGGGACGATTCAGGGCAATCTCATCCCGAACGTGCCGTCTGCATCCTCTGACTTTATGTAGGATCGTCACCTGTTCTTGTACGTCTGCTCAGCGTGGCTACTCCCTCGCTCGTGGGTACTATCCAACGAACAGGTGGCAAACGGAAACGGTCGGTTTCACCACCCTGTGGGTGGGAAACCGACCGTTTATTGTTGTTGGAGAACGAGGATTCCCACCAAAAAGCTAGCTTGGAGTGTTATGCTCCAGTAGTTGTTGGACACAGAGTCCCGAGACTTTTTGGATACGGTAGGCAGCGCACGCCTTCACGCATCAGGCAAGCATGCACATGTCAGCGCAAGCCAGCACGTGTTGGCTGATCGCTAGAGCTGGTTTTCGAGCACATCCTCGATCGTCTCGCGCTTCACCATGAGCCGTGCTTTGCCATCTTTGACGGAAACAACGGCCGGGCGCAGCATCATGTTGTAGCGGGAACTCATGGCGTAACAGTACGCACCCGTGGCTGCAGTGGCGACCAAATCGCCGGTGGCGACGTCTTCCGGGTACGCCTCGTTTGTGATCAGGATGTCTCCGGACTCGCAATGCGATCCCACAACACGAGTGGGAATTGGAGCGCCAGAAGCGCTCCTGTTCACCAGGCGCAAGTCATACTCCGCCTGGTAGAGAGCAGGCCGGAGGTTATCACTCATGCCGCCATCCACGGCAACATAGCGGCGCGTCTGTGTATCCGTCACGTGAACATCCTTCACCTGGCCGACTTCGTATACCGTCACCGTCGTAGGACCGGCGATAGAGCGACCGGGCTCCACCATGATGCGCGGGACATCGAGATTGAGTTTCTCGCAGCGACGCTGTACACGGGCGATGAGATCTTCGGCAACGTCCTCCACACGCAGCGGGCGCGAGTGAGCAGTGTAAGCGATGCCGAAACCACCACCGAGGTCAAGCGTGGTGAGAGTAACTCTCCGCTCGTCATGTAGCTTCACAAACAGCGTCAGCACACGCTCTGCAGCCTGGGAGAAACCCTCGGCATCGAAGACCTGGCTACCCACGTGACAGTGCAGGCCGACAAGGTCGAGATGGACTGCGTCCAGGGCCTTTTCACACGCTGCGTAGGCGGAACCGGAGGCCAAAGAAAAGCCGAATTTCTGATCCTCGTGGGCCGTGGCGATCATCTCATGCGTATGTGCCTCGATGCCGGGCTTCACACGCACCATGACGTTCTGTGTCACACCGGCGAGCGCGGCGCGGTCATTGAGCAGCCCGATTTCGCCTGGAGCGTCAAGGACAACCGTTCCCACACCCGAGCTGACGACCTTGTCCATGTAGGCCACGGTCTTGTTGTTTCCGTGCGCGGTGATTCTCTCGGCTGGAAATCCCGTAGCCAGCGCCACTTGAAGCTCACCGAGGCTAGCGACATCGAGGTGGAGACCCTCATCATTGACCCACCGAGCGATTGCTTTGGTGAGAAAGGCTTTAGCGGCATAGTGCACATTCTCCGCACCAAAAGCTGCAGCCATCGCCTGACACCGGGAACGGAAATCATCTTCATCCACGACAAATAGCGGCGTTCCGTACTCGCGGGCGAGATCCGGCAGCCCCACACCGGCGATACTCACCGAGCCGTCATCTTCACGGCGTGCATTCTTTGGCCACACGTGTGAGGGAAGATCGTTGAATTCTTCGAGGGACCGTGGTGCCGGCTGCTGAAATCCGCGATCGTAGGTCTCAGGAATGAGACGGGAATCAACCACGCGCTACATCCTCTCCGGAGCAGTAACGCCAACGAGGCCAAGAGCATTGGCCAGCGTCTGGCGGGTCGCCATCGCAAGCGCAAAGCGAGCAACGTGGATGGGCTCAACCTCTTCGTCCTGCCCAGGAAGGACATGGCAGGTGTCGTAGAATCTGTGGAACGTTGCCGCCAGCTGCTCGGCGTAGCGAGCGATACGGTGTGGCTCACGCAGCTCTGCCGCCGACGCTACGACGGACGGGAACTCCCCCAGCGTACGAATGAGGTCACCCTCGCGCTCGTGAGTCAACAGAGACAGGTCGGCGGAGTCCGTATCAGTCACACCATTGCCGATCCCCTCGGCCTTGCGGGCAAGCGAGCACAGGCGGGCGTGTCCGTACTGGACGTAGTACACCGGGTTATCCGAGGACTGGGCTGCCCACAGATCTAGGTCGATGTCGAGAGTGGAATCCACGCTCGAGCGGATAAGTGAGTATCGTGCGGCGTCGATACCGATAGCCTCCACAAGGTCATCGAGAGTAATCACGGTGCCTGCACGCTTACTCATCTTCACGGCCTTGCCGTCGCGCAGGAGGTTCACCATCTGGCCAATCATGACCTCGACTCGATCAGCGTCGTAGCCAAGCGCTGCCGCTGCTGCCTTCAAGCGAGCGATGTAGCCGTGGTGATCGGCACCCAGCATGTAGATAGCCAGGTCGTGGCCACGGTCGAACTTGTTGGCCACATAGGCGATATCACCGGCGATGTAAGCAGCGTTGCCGTCCGACTTGATCACGACGCGGTCCTTATCATCGCCGTAGTCTGTAGACTTCAACCACCAGGCACCGTCGGCTTCGTACAGCTCGCCGCTGCTCTTTAGCTTTTCGACGGCCTTCTCTACCGCACCAGACTCAAACAGGGAGTTCTCGTGGAAAAACACGTCGAAGTGGGTGCCGAACTCGGCCAGCGACTTCTTAATGTGGTCGAACATCATCTCCACGCCGTGGGCGCGGAAGGTTTCCTGTACCTCTTCATCTGAGCCCTCAAGGGCCGTTGGCACCTCTTTTACCACGGCTGCAGCGATGTCCTTGATGTAATCTCCGCCGTAACCGTCCTCAGGGGTCGGTTCACCCTTAGCGGCCGCGACGAGGGACCGGGCAAAGCGGTCAATCTGCCCACCGTGATCGTTGAAGTAGTACTCGCGAGTCACCTCTGCACCAGAAAACTCCAGCACACGCCCGAGGCTATCGCCCACGGCAGCCCAACGGGTGCCACCGAGGTGAATCGGTCCCGTGGGGTTCGCGGAAACGAACTCGAGGTTGATCTTGGTTCCGGAAAGGACGTCGGAAAAGCCGAACTTTTCGCCGAGTTCCAGTACCCGGGCGACGATCTCGCCCTGTGCGGCCGAGTTGAGCCGGAGGTTGATAAAGCCCGGACCGGCGATCTCGGCGGACTCAATCGCAGGGTCCTCCGACAGAGCGTCGGCAAGCTTCTGCCCCAGTTCGCGCGGATTCATACCAGCCTTCTTTGCCACCTGGAGTGCCAGGTTAGTGGCATAATCACCGTGTTCGGGGTTACGGGGACGCTCGACGGTCACCTCCTCGGGCAACACACTCGGATCCGGGAGGATTGATTCTGCGGTTTTCTTTACCAAAGTAGCAAGATCAGCTGGTGTCATGGAGAGTGATCTTACCGCGTAGCTGGCGGTATGACGATTCGGGTGCCCGCCGCCCAGACGGACTCCTGCTCTACCACCGAAACCACATGAAACACGACAAAATCACCTGGCCCAACTCCAGGACTCATCATCTGGGCCACAGACCGCCGTTATTCGACCTCACAGCGTGCACCGACCCGCGCTGCCGAAGGAGTGAGCGGCAATAATTTAGCAACAAGAACAAGGCAACAAAAACGAGGCAACATGAACGAGAAGAACAAGGGAATAAGAACGAGGCAGGAAGAACGGAGTAGGAAGGCCGAAGGAAGAAGAGCGGTGCAAGAAGAACGGGGCAACAAAAAGTGCCCCGCAACAAGCGGGGCACAGGTAGTTGACGTTTATGCCAGCGAGAAGAGGAACACGACGATGCAGATGTAGGCGAGGAGACCCATCGAATACGGGAACACCTTGCGCATGATCTTGGATTCGCCGTTTTCCATGTGCACTGCCGTGGAAGCGATGGTGAGCGTCTGCGGGGAGAACATCTTGCCGATGACTGCACCACCGGAGTTCGCTGCAGTGAGGAGGACCGGGTTCGCGCCGATCTCACCCGCGGCCGTGGCCTGCATCTTGGCAAACAGCGCGTTAGAGCTCGTCGCAGAGCCGGTCACTGCGGTACCGACCCAGCCGAGGATCGGGGAAATAAGCGGGAAGACTGTACCTGCTGTTGCCAGCGCAGCACCGATGGCCGCCGTCTGACCGGAGTAGTTCATGACGTACGCAAGACCCATGACGGAAGCGATGGTCAGCGCGCTGAAGCGCATCTTGTACGCACCCTTGCCCAGGTCGCCGAAGCCTTGGCCAAAGCTCATCGGGAATGCCTTTGACGCGTAGGCCGAGTAGACGGCAACGGTAATCAGCCCAGAGATAAACAGCAGCGTGCCAGGGTTGGACAGCCAGTTGAAGTTGTAGAGGGTGCCCGTAACTTCAGAACCATCCGGGTTCAAGAGGTGTCCACCGATGACCGGCCACTGGAACTTCACGTCGGTGGAGGCCAAGGCCTTGGGGATGTTGATGCCGAGCGTCCACAGCTTGGCGATAGCGAAGACAACAACCACGAGCAGGTACGGGAACAGTGCGAGGAACGTGCGCTTGCCGTCCATCTCGTTGGCACGAGAGGTATCGACCTGTGAGGCCTGATCCTCCGGCGTTGTGGGTTTCCACACGCGCAGGAAGCCGATGCCGATTGCCAGGGAAAGGAGGCAGGCGACGACGTCGGTGAGCTCGTAGGAGAAGAAGTTACTTGCCAGGTACTGACCACCGCCGAAGCTCACGCCGAGGACGAGCGCCATCGGCCAGACCTGCTTGAAGCCCCGTACACCGTCCATGACGAAGGTGAGAATGAAGGGAACAATGATCGCGATCATCGCCATGAGGAGACCCGTCATGCCGGCGACCTCACGCTGATCCAGGCCGGTCAAAAGCGCAGCCGTGGTAACCGGAATTGCCATTGCACCGAAGGCGACAGGGGCGGTGTTGGCAACGAGGGTGGTGATGATCGCCTTCATCGGCTTCATGCCGAGGGACAAAAGCATCGCCGCCACGATGGCAACCGGAGCACCGAATCCGGCGAGAGCCTCGAGAAGACCACCGAAGGAGAAACCAATGAGCATGGCCTGCACACGCATATCCCCACGACCAATCTTGGAGAAAATCAACCGGAGATCCTCGAAGCGATTCGATGACACGGTGAGGTCATACAACCACACGGCCATCCAGATGATGAACACCACCGGGAAGAGACCGAAGGCGACTCCCTGTCCCAACGAGGCGATGGAGTAGGACACCGGCATACCAAAGACGAAGATGGCTAGAACCAGCGAGACGACGACGGCACCAATCGCCGAGGTATGGGCTTTCCATTTCAGCGTCATGAGGAAAATAAAGAAGGCAACCAGCGGCAGTGTTCCGACCAGCGCGGTGAGCCACGTGTTGTTCGCCACGGCCAGTGTATCGGCCTGGAAGGTCTGCGCCAGGTGGGCGACAGAGTCCCCCGCTGCGAAGAGGGTGTGTTGCATTTCACGCTCCTTGTTAAAAGTTTCAACGGGTGTACATGATCAATGGCGTCCAACCTGGTTGGCAGCACCGGATGACGCAAATTTAGGGGGTAAGAGCAAACATCAGACGTTTCGATAGCGCGATGTTTTTCCGACTTTTCCTTACCTCCTATTAAACATCACACCAATGTAACGTGAAAGTTTTCGAGCCTAAAATGAGAGATTTTTCACATTTTGGTCTGACGAATAGAAAATTGGACTGACCTCAGACGCTATGAATACAGCCAGCCACCAGCAGTAAACCGAATTACGCAACGCTTTAGTTTCCTAATTCCCGCTGGTGAGGCGGTATATTGAGATGATTTTTTGCCCAGTTTCACACTAGAATCGGATGTGACATTCACTGCACTCCGGATGTCTGACGTACCGTCGACGATTCGCCTACACAGGGAGATGAGCGCCCGGAGTAGCGGTTTCGCTAGCAAGAGTAAGGAGCTGCAATTGCGCGTCGCTCTATTTAATACCTGCATCGGGGATGCAATGTTCCCCGATGTGTTGAAAGCTACGGCGGTCATCCTCTCGCGCCTCGGCTACGAGGTAGTTGTCCCTGAGGAACAGACATGCTGCGGCCAAATGCATTACAACACCGGTTACCGCAAAGAAGTCGTCCCCATGGTGGAGAACTATGTGGATGCCTTCAGCGACCCATCCATTGATTACGTCGTCGCCCCCAGTGGTTCCTGCATCCACTCGGTGCGTTCTCAGCACCCGCAGGTTGCTGAGAAGTACGGCACCGCCGCATTGCGCGACGGCGTAAGCAAGGTCACCAAAAAGAGTCTGGATCTCAGCGAGTTCCTCATCGACGTAGCACAGACGGACAACGTGGGTGCATTCTTCCCCCACCGCGTCACCTACCACCCCAGCTGCCACGGCAAGCGCATGCTTGGCCTCGGCGAGCGCCCACTGCAGCTCCTGCGCAACGTGGAGGCAATCGACCTCGTCGAGCTCCCCAATGCTGAGGAGTGCTGCGGTTTCGGCGGAACCTTCTCACTGAAGGCCCCGGAGATTTCCGCAGCAATGGTCAATGACAAGACCCGCCACATCCGCGAGACCGGTGCCGAATACGTCACCGGCGGTGATCAAAGCTGCTTGTGGAACATCGGTGGCACGCTATCCCGCCAGCACGCCGGTATCCGCGCCGTCCATATGGCCGAGATCCTCGCTTCCACCAAGGAGCACCCATGGACCCCGACCTCCGCTGTGTACGACAAGGAGAAAATGCTGTGACAACCTTCCTTGGCAAACCCAAGATGCCCCCGTTCGCACCAGATAAGAACGGTGCGCTGCGTGGCGATCATAACTTCCTCGAAAACGCGCATGAAGACCTGTACAAGGTTACCCAGCGCCGCAACCTGCACAACGCCACAACGACGATCCGTAATAAGCGCCAGCGCGTTGTAGACGAGCTCGATGACTGGCAGCTTCTTCGCGATGCCGGCTCCGCAACGAAACGCGATGTGGGAACCCGCATGGCTGAGCTGCTGGAGCAGTTCGAGGCCTCCGTTACCGCCAACGGCGGACACGTACACTGGGCCCGCAACGCGGAAGAAGCCAACGAGATCATTACCGGCCTGGTCAAAGACACCGGCGCCAAGAAGGTAGTGAAGATCAAGTCCATGGCCACCATGGAAATCGGCATGAACGATGCCCTGAAGAAGGCCGGAATTGCCGCCCGCGAAACTGACCTCGCAGAGCTCATCGTCCAGCTCGGACACGACAAGCCTTCGCACATCGTGGTGCCCGCCATTCACCGCAACCGCGCGGAGATTCGCGACATCTTCGTCCGAGAGATGCCGACCACTGATGAGACGCTGTCTTCCGACCCGCCGGAGCTTGCAGAGGCGAGCCGTCTCTTCCTGCGTAAGCAGTTCATGGAGGCAGAGGTTGCCATTTCTGGCGCTAACTTCGGTATCGCCGAGACCGGCCACGTCACGATCGTTGAGTCCGAGGGCAACGGCCGTATGTGCCTCACCCTGCCGAAGACCCTCATCTCAGTGATGGGCATTGAGAAGATTCTCCCCACTTTCCAGGACCTCGAGGTATTCCTGCAGCTCCTGCCCCGTAGCTCCACGGGTGAGCGCATGAACCCCTACACGTCGCTGTGGACGGGTGTAACCGAAGGCGACGGCCCGGAGAACTTCCACATCGTCCTCGTCGACAACGGCCGCACCGCCGTTTTGTCTAATGAGACTGGCCGCGAGGCACTCAAGTGCATCCGCTGCTCTGCCTGCCTCAACGTGTGCCCGGTGTACGAACGCATTGGTGGCCACGCCTACGGTTCCATCTACCCGGGCCCCATCGGCGCCATTTTGTCCCCACAGCTGACGGGCATCAAGGATCACAACGATCCGAACGCATTCCTCCCCTACGCGTCTAGCCTGTGCGGACGCTGCAACGAGGTCTGCCCCGTCCGCATCCCGATTGTGGAGACGCTCCTTGACCTTCGTAATAAGAAGGTAGAAAAGGACGCACCGCCGATCGAAAACGCTCTCATGCAGATGATGAAGCTGGTGTGGGGCAAGCCACAGCTGTGGAACGCGGTCACGGGAGTTGTCTCCTTCGGACGCATCCTCGGTGGCTTCGACGGCAAGATCAAGCACCTACCGAGCTTCCTGTCCGGTTGGACGGACATGCGCGACAGCGCAGTTCCGCCGAAGAAGTCGTTCCGCGAATGGTTCGACACCGAGGAAGCCCAGGAACTGCTCCGCTCTGAGCGTGAGCACGGCTCAAAGGAGGAGTCCAAGTAATGCAACGCCATCTTGATGCCGCCAAGAACCAAGAGGCAAAGAAGGAAATTCTGAGCCGCATCCACAACGCGAACAAGCTCGCGGGCAAGGCCGAAGAGGCCTACCCCATTCCCCGTGAGTACCACCGCACGTGGGACAAGCCAGCTGAGGAACTGCGCGAGATTCTCATCGGTCGCCTTGATGATTACAAGGCCATCGTGCATGAGGTAGCAGAGGCCGATCTCGCTTCCGAGATCTGCTCCGTACTCAACGAGCGCGGTGCAAAGGATGTCCGCTACGCTCCGGGCCTTGATTCCTCGCTTTTCGACGAGTTCAAGGGCACAGCTTCCCCGGACAGCAAGGACACGGATCCGCGCCTCCTCAACGAGGTCGATGCCGTCATCACCGATTCCAAGGTGTCTGCTGCCCAGACAGGCACCATCTGCCTCGAATCCGGTGACCTGTGTGGCCGTCGCGCGCTGACACTTGTTCCCGACGTTCACCTGTGCATTGTGCGCCCCGACTCGGTTGTGTACTCGGTGCCGGAGATGATCGATCGCCTCGATCACCGCACCCCGATCACCATGGTGTCCGGCCCGTCGGCCACCAGTGACATCGAGCTCTCCCGCGTGGAGGGTGTGCACGGCCCACGTACCCTCATCGTGTTCGTGGTGAAATAGGTTCTCGCACTCTTGCTCCAAGCCCCCGCTTAATGAAGCGGGGGCTTTTGGGTGCCCGGTGGCGCACCCCGCCTGACGTCCACCTCCCTTTCACTCCGTCATCGTGTACCCGCATGCTTGTCTTCTCGGCGCATCAGCACACGTGCCCATACAGCTTCATAGGCACTCAGCTACTCGGAACGTGCCACTCTAACCACAGGTACACCCCGCGAAACTCCTCTCCAACTCCCTTGGTGGCGTTTCACCATATTCAATTACTGCCCTCGTCCTTGCTAGCTCTTGCGAATTGCAGAAGCTCAGTCCTAAGAGCATCCCTAGTTCTGTCCGTAGCGCTCCCACCGGGAGCATCTCTTCGCCCCTTTCCCGTGTGTCGGAGATGTCCACACTCTCCTCTTCACCCTTTGGTTGCCTGCAGGCAGCCGAACACTGTCACATGGGTACGCCAGTACAATGGATAAACAGAACCCCCTAACCGACATGAAAGGAATACCTGTGCTCCGTAAACTGGTAGCAACTCTCGCCAGCGCCTCTGCAGCGCTCGCACTCACAGTTTCCGCCTTTCCTATCGCCTCAGCTTCCCCTGTATCGTGGGAAAACTGCCCGGAGTCTGTGATACGCGAAGATGCAACATGCGGACGCACCGATGCTCCACTGCAACGGGAGAATCCAGACGGACCCCGGATCTCAGTGGGCTTCATTAAGCTCCCCGCAACCGGAGCCAAGAAAGGAACTATCTTCTATAACCCTGGTGGTCCAGGCGGGTCTAACTACGCCACACTCGGCGGCAAAGTCTTCACATTCCCCAACGAATTACGCGAACACTATGACATCATCGGCGTGGAACCTCGCGGTTTAGAGGGATCAACGCCGGTCGAGTGTGACTTGCAGGCTGCAGCAGCTGCGCCTATTACCGACCAGCTCAGCTCCAGTGGCGCCATCTCAAGAAACATCTGCAACCCGGACTATGCAACGTCTCTTACCACGGACAACAACGCGTCCGATTGGGAAGCCGTACGGTCAGCCTTGGGTGTCTACCGAATTGATATCATTGGCCTGAGCTACGGCACGGTTCTGGGAAGCCGCTATGCCACGCTGTACCCCGAGCACACGGGGAAGGTCGTCCTTGACTCTGGTTTGCCACCGGAAAAGTTCTGGGGCGATATCCTCCTTGCCCAGTCACCCCGCTACCTCAGCAATCTGAACGCTTTCTTTAGCTGGGTTGCCGAAAATGACGAGATGTATCACCTCGGCGATACACCACTCAAGGTGTACAACGCCTGGTCCAAGAAGGTGTTTAACGAGTCCGGTACCACTCCAACTGTAACTCCACCTCCTGCACAGCCAGGAGATATGGATCCGGCGTGGATCCCGGTGAATAACACGGTCGCACCGCATAAAGCCGTCGCTGACAACTTCTTCAACCAACTGGTAAATGGTGGAAATCAGTCCCAATCGCCAACTCTTGGGCTGTCCCGCATCCTTATGCCCGAGTCGTGGGCATGGCCGTATCTGGCATCCATGATCGGCGGATTCACTCCCACGCCCTCGATGACAGAACTCCAAGGCACCGAAAAAGCCAAGGAGCTTGCTGTTCAGTCACAGCTGGTGCAGGGCTTGATGATCTGCAATGAAAACATGTCGCCCACAGATCCGACCCGCATCCCAGCGTTCCTCTGGAACAGCTTTGTCAACGGGGACATTTTCTGGCTCGCCGCGAATTCCGTTGCATCGGGTATGAGCTGCAATGGGGCAGCCCCCGTAGTCTCCAAAATCCCCATCGACGGCTCGAAGCTGAAGGAACGTCCTCTCCAGATCCAGGGTACAAATGACCCTCAGACACCGTTTGATGTGTACGGACCTCTGGCGCAGCGTATGAATAGTCAGGTAGTTACCGTTGACGGATACAACCACGGCTGGCTCGGATTCAACCACCCGGATGTGGACAAGGTCGTTGTGGATTACTTTGCCACGGGTAAGCCGTCCACGGATCACATCACTGTGGGGTTGCCTACTCCGCTCATCGCTCAGGATTCCTTGGAGTCTTTGCGCGCCCAAGAGCGCTAACAGCCGCCTCATCTCCTCCCCGGGCGGAGGCGCGAAAGGATAACCGTTTGCCTCTCGTCCGCTGGAGAATACGGCTTTTTCCCCCCGTCATTGCGCGAGGATTTTGTTGGCTCCATGGTGGCGACTACAATTTCAAGACGTTGCCCTCGTAGCTCAGGGGATAGAGCGTCGGTTTCCGGTACCGAAGGTCGCACGTTCGATTCGTGTCGGGGGCACAAAAAAATGCACCGCTTTTACGCGGTGCATTTTTGTCTGCCGGCAGAATCACGCAGCGCTTCCCCCTCAATCCAGAACACTTATTTAGCTACGGAATTCCCGGCCTTTGGGTTCCCGACCTCTAATGATGCTGTGGAAAAGGCCCCGGTCGCTGGTGTCGAGACGATTGCACACAGGCATGCGCAGGGGACGTCAAGCATAGAAAGGCGGATCCCGCTCAGCTACTGGAGCGTGAGACCCGGCTATGATGAGGTTGAGGCTTACCCACTGCCTCAGCTATTCCGCGCAGTCTTTTTCCTCGCAGGTTTTCCCCCGCACGGGCGCGCCTGGTCGCGTGTAGGAATCGCGTACGCGGGTGAAGAATCGTGTCAGCACATCGATGTCCTGGTCATCAATATTGTCAAAGATGACCCGACGAACGCTTTCAACATGATCGGGAGCAGCAGCCTCTAGGCGCCGCATTCCATCTTCAGTGAGCTTGACCTCGACACCCCGCGCATCGCCTTCACACTTGCATTTCTCGACAAGCCCGCGACGTTCCATCCTCGTTACCTGGTGCGACGTGCGACTCCGATCCCATCGAAGCTGGCAGCACAAATCGCGGAGGCGCAGCATCCGATCCTCCGCTTCCGACAGCGCGACCAACACTGAGAACTCTGGTGCTGTGATCTGATGACCGGACTGGAGTGTTTCTTCTATGCAACGGTTCGCAGCACGTTCGGCGTCAAGAAGTAGACGCCACAAGTGCTGCTCGTCGTCTGTAAGCCAGCGGGGTTCAGTCATACCCCATACCTTAAGGTCACACCTCACGAAAGCAAAAATTCTACAAATCATTCACTTTTTGTTGATATGTCCCTCTTTTTGTATAAACTTGGAACCACCGCACAGGGAGCCACCGAGAGCGGTACGAACTGCACGGCTCTCTATGCGATGCGAAAAACGTCAATACACCTCAAACACACCAACCGAAGGAGATAAACCATGTCCAATCTGAATGGCAACTACACCATTGACCCTGTTCACTCCACCGTCGGATTCACCGTTCGCCACGCAATGGTGACCAAGGTTCACGGCGTATTCAAGGACTTCGAGTCCAGCTTTACCGTCGCCGATGGCACCGTTGAGGGGTCCGCCACTGTCCCCAAGCTGCCTCCATCGATACGGCAAACGAACAGCGCGATGAGCACGTCAAGAGCGCCGACTTCTTCGATGTGGACAATCACCCGGAGCTCACTTTCACGATCACTGGTGCTGAAGTCGGCGATGGCACCGAGGGCACTGTTTCCGGCGACATCACCATCAAGGGTGTAACCAAGCCGGTCACTTTCGATGTCGAGGTTCTCGGAATTCAGGAGGATCAGAACGGCGACACCCGCCTGGGTTTCGAAGCTTCTACCAAGCTCAACCGCAAGGACTTCGGCATTGATTTTCAAGCTCCGCTCAACGGCGGTGGCGTCCTCGTCGGAGAAAAGATTAACATCGTAATCGAGGGTTCTGCGCTCAAGAACGCCTAGCGGCATCATTCCTCGGAGCAGTCGTCATGACTGTTCAAAGGAAAAACACAAGGGGTGGCCTGCAATGCAGGCCACCCCTTTCTGTCTGCGCAAAGCGTTTCCCACGATCACTTCGTCATCCTCTTCACAAGGACAAACAACGCCACCGTTCCCTGTTACCGGTTAGCGCACTTCCCTGTTACCGGTTAGCGCACTTCCCTGTTACCGGTTAGCGCACTTCCCTGTTACTGGTTAAAAGGTGATTTCGGGAGTACGCGCCGTGAGCTCATCGATCGACACGGTGCGAGCATTTCTGACCCCACTGAAGCGTGAGGGGAAACAGGTGAGGATGAAAATTTGGTGTCGGGATGAGATGCGGTTAATCAAGGCAGCCATATCATCCAAACGCTGTTGGTCCGAATGGCCAAGAAAATCATCGATAAAGATCGGTACTTGCTCACCATTGCGCGCAGCAACCTCGGCAAGTGCCAATCGGACGATGAGTGTCAGCTGTTCCCTCGCACCGCCAGAAAGCTGCTCAATACCAATCGCAACTCCGTCTTCAACCCGCTGAGCCAGTTTCATGTTCTCATCCAACGTGAAGTGCACATCAGGACCGAAAATGACGGTGGCTAGGTCGTTGATAGCCTTGGTAAGAGGCTCAGCATACGCATCGTAGGCTTGCTTTTTATGCTGCTCGAGCACGGCAAGCAGGCGGGCGTACACGGTGGCGCGGAAGGAAAGGCGTGCGCTCTTGTCTTCCGCGGCCTTTGCCTCCGCTTCCGCCTCATCGACCTCCTCTGCGAGTCCGCGGGCGCTTTCGACCTCGCTTGTCTTCGCTGCCAATTGGATTTCTGCCTGTTGGCAGCCCGACACGGCATTTTCCACCTTTGAGCGGGCGACGTCCAACCGACCGTCGATGAGCTCAGGTTGAGCGTCGGAAAGCTCAGCCTCCTTGACCCGAACGAACTGTTCGGCCTCGTAGGCTTCCGCAGCTACGGTCGCCGACGACTTTTCCAGATCCGCCAGCGACTGTGCCTCTTCTTCTGCGGCTACCTGCTGCGCAATCCGCTGGTATTCAGCTTCCGAGCGCTCCACCGACTTCTTGTGTACCGCATAATCAACCGGCGCCGTCGAATTTTGCAGGGTGGAAAGTGCAGCTTCTGCAATTTCCAACTGTCTGTCTGCTTCATCGGCTTCGTCGCGCAGCTCCTCAATGCTTTTCTCTGGGCTTGTTTCCCCTCTATCCGCCGCAGCTTTGGTGGTGTCATCAGCGCCACCAGCATCTGTGCCACCTGTGCTCATCGTGGACTCGTCTTCTTCACGCAACACGCGGGTGAGCCTGTCAAGTTCGGCTTGGCTCTGGTCTAAAGGAGAATCTCCGACGATTTCCTTCCTCTGCAGCTCCAGCTTCTCGATCTCACGCAGCGTCGCTTCATCGCGATCATGGATTGCGCGGGCTTCCTCGACAGTGGCACAGTTCACGGATTCCAAAAGCTCAGCGAGCTTCCCCTCCGCCTTCTCGACTGTTGCATTGAGACTGTCCGCCCCGCGTGCCGGTTGCACGCTCGCACGCAGCCCCCGGTAGCGAATAGTCCGCAAGGAGGCGACGGGAAGCGACGAATCTTCTGCGTCGAGGGTAACGTCCTCGTCATCAATGCGAAGCGATAAGGGCTCATCGGTCTCGTTATGTAAGGTCACCGTGGCGGCGGCTGCCTCGCGTGTCGCGCGGGCAACCTCTGCATCGGACTCAGCCTTCTCCAGGGCTCGAAGGTTCGCCGTGGTCACACTAACGGCAGCCAACGTCGCCTTCTTCTCGGCAATGGATTCACTGATTTCGCGAGCCTTTTCTACCACTCGCGCGAAACGATCCCGCTCCTCATGCAGATGTTTCCTTTCGATAGCGCGCTCGGCAACGCGCACTGCGGCACGGGCTTTCTTCGCGCTTTCTTGAGCTCCGGTTTTTCTCTCCTGAGCAGCCGCAACCTTTTCTGCAATGCTCGCGGCTTTCTGCTCCAGATCGGTCAGGATCTCACTGTCCTGGACAAGTGTCTGCTTGCGTTCCTCGGCCTCGGCGATAGCTTTTCGACGCTGTTCACATGCGTTCTTCACGCTATCCGAGCGGTGACGCGCCTCCACCGCCACAGCAGTAGCATCACGGACTGCTTTTTCAAGCTCTGCGAGAGCCTCCTTTTTCTCCTCCCACCCTCGAACATCCTTCTTCAGCTTGGGAAGCGTCTCATGAAACTCGTCGATGGAACGGCGCAGGCGGGCAATCCCTTCAACGGTCTCGTCCATAGCGCGGGCTTTTCGCTTCAACTCCTCGCAGTGCGCCCGCGCGACATCGGCATTCTTTTCCGCATCCTTGACGAATTTTTTAGGCGAACCGGAGGGAGTGAGGTATTCTCTGGCTTCCTCCCACACCGAGGCAACAAGATCAGTCTCCCCTGAGGCAGGCTGTTCTGCGCCACTATCCAACGCCTTTTGAACAGAGGAAATCGCCAACGCATCCACCTGCGTATCAATTGTCCCCTGCTCGATAAACAGCTCGTGGGCGAGGTCTAGGTCAACGTTTTCCTGCAGCAGTTTCTGCAACTCGTCGTGGACATCAGTCCCTGTCGCAGTCGGGCGCAGAGTTCCCGGAAACGCAAGACTCGCCTTGGCACCGCCATTCAGCTTCTTCTTTACAATCGTGTCGATGCCATCAATGTTCATTCCCAGTTCAATACGAATGGACTCCCCCGCACCAGCTGTTGCGAGCGCCTTAATCCAGCCCTTAGTAGAGGTGTGCTTTTCTGTTAGCGCAATCTTTACTGCCTGCATGATGGATGACTTGCCTTTTTCGTTGTCCCCATGAATGATGGTGACACCGGTAGGGCTAATACCGTCCAGTTGAAACGAAGTCAGCGGACCCAGGTACTGCGCCGCAAGTGACGTTAAATACATGTTTTTACCTCGCGTTTGTCAGCCTGTACAGAATTTTCAATGCCTGAGCGTCAACACCATCGCCGAGGCGTGCGCCTTCACGAAGCTCATCAAAGGCTCCACGTGTGTATCCCTTCAGTTCCACCGCATCCATATCTTCAGCGGTCGGCTCAACTGCTAGGTCATGGAGTCGTTCACGTTCATATAGCGCAGCAAACTGTGGAGTCAAACGTTCCAGGGACGTAGCTAAATAGTCGTGATCCGCCAGCGATGCTGCCCCAATGAGGGCGTACTTGATGACGGTATGAGGCTTGTCGGGATAAGCCTCTAGCTCTTCGACAAAGCTTTCCACGTCTGCTGTTCCATCCACGTGACGGGTGATGGCTTCAAAAGTCCACGTTCCTATCGGGATTGTCTCTACTTCCACGTTGACGACCTCAGCCATAGAGCGAGTCCCCGTGGCGTTCGTCGGGTCGTCGGGAACCTCGACGGTGATGAGCAGCACATTGCCCGAGTTGTTCTCCCCGCCTCCGCCAGGCACTTCCTTAAAGTCTGTGGGTTCCGGTGAACCGCTGAACCAGACTCGACCGCGACTGTCTAGCTGGGTCGTGGAGTGGGTATCGCCGAAGGCCACATAGTCCACAACGCGCCTCGATACGGCATCCTCTACAGCGTGCAGGTCAATGAGACCGACATCCTGCTCATTACTACGCGATTCCACCTGCCCATGGGCGAGTAACACGCGGGATAGACACGTACTGCTCTCACCACCCACCGGAATCAGCGCGGAGCATGCTTCGGCAACGAGATCTGTCGCCGCTGCCTTAGATTTCAACGGTGCCCCTACCACTTCGACCCCAGGAATGACTTCCACAGGATCGGCAGAGTCCAAAACAATGACGGCGGTGTTACCAATACTCTCTGACGTGGACAGACGGGCGAGAATTGAGTCCGGGGACGCAGGATCGTGATTTCCAGGAAGTAACAAGAGAGGCACCCCCAAACCGGCGAAAACGGCTTCAGCGCGCCTAAAGGTCATGTCCGACACCATATTTGAGTCGAAGTTGTCGCCGGCGGCAACGATAAAATCGCATCCTCGTTCTCGCGCCAACCTACCCATCTTTTCGATGACATCGATGCGTGCTTGTCCGTAGCGGGCCTGCCCCTCCTCCCCGAGGAACCAGCGTCGCATTCCCAGCTGCCAATCCGAGGTATGGATAAACGAATATTTCACTGCCATCTCCTTTCTCCAGTCTCGCAGTAGCACAGTCGCACAGTGGCACAGTTCAGAACCTTCCATCCCACGCCTGTTACTCATGCAATCCACGGGGATGACACTGGTCGTGCACATACGTACACATAAAACACGTACATACAAATAGTAAAGTCCCAAGGCAACTGGGCTTCTGCAGCGTCCGGGTGAATCAGTTTCTGTCCTCCACTACAACTAGTGATCATTGTCTATGTTCAATCGCATTCGGATCTGTGCTTTCCACACTACGCACCGTGTACACGCGACTGCTCGACTTTTCGAACACAAACTGTTTATCTCCCACCCCCTTTACTCCCAGCTACACCACGAGAGATATCGGAAAAGTAAGCAGTGAACGAAATCAGATAAGAACGTGCCCTGGCCCGTCACATTGCGGAACCATACCAACCGCCTATGGGCATCACCGGCAACCCAATCCCTGGAAAACAACCCCCCAATCGGTGGGGATAACACGGGGTCGGCGCGTGCGCACCATACTCCATAGCAGCTTCTGTTCCCCACCAGCTAGAGGGAAATGAGGCAGAAGCAGAGTGCTCATCTGTACCGTCAGTACGGATCGCATTCCTATTCTCTCGGTAAAGACTTAATCCATATCCTTTGTAAGCACGTAGTAGAGATCTTCTAGGTCACTGACCGCCCGCATCTGATCGATGCTGGTATAGGAGATCGCTTTGAATGCCTCACGGAGGAATGTATCGTCACCATCACTGACAGCAGGAGCTTTCCGCGGACGTGGAAGATCTGGCAGTGCGCCACCTTCCCAAAAGGTCTCCGTCGACTCCACGGCTCTCCGCTCAGACAACGTGGCAACAGATGCGGAAACCGATTGTTCGAGCTCACGAACGTCCACTCCGCGGATGTCAAAAACCTTCTTCGGATCGTCATCGAGAATGAGCGCCAGCTGGTGCGCCACCGCGACGATGTGCTTGCAGACGCGGGCAGAATCAGGGCACGTGCATCGGTAGACAAATTCTGAGCTATCCCTGGCTGCAATGATGCCAAGAACCTCACCTTCTAAAACGCCCTCATGCAGCAGCGTGGGACGCGACGCCAAGATTTCAACAAGTCGCGCAATCTCGTCTGGGGAACGGCGAGGGAAAACTATCGCGACATCAAACGGCTCATTCTGGGAGCCCGCTACATACGCGTGGACAGCGCCTGTGTCCAAGCGAATATTCGGGAGAACGCGCCCCTGTTTGGAATAATCCATGCCGCGGACAAAACGGCCTGGTTCGGCGTTCGACTGAACTGCGTCCATAATGAACCGGGCGATCGGCTGGCTCAACTCGTTTTGCGGTGAAGCAGATTTCGCCTCCGCGTACTTATTGGCCAATGCGCGTGCTCGATCGAGAGCCCCATTCTTGCGGAAATTGGCGTAGATGACGTTATCCTGGGACCGTCGATTCCGCCTCGAGCCTGGTCGATTTGCAGAGTAAGGCGGTTCACTAGAATCGTGTGACATCGTGGGCGGTCCTTTCTGCCTCAGAGCGATAGGCCATGAGCTGGCTGAGCTGTTGCGGATCGAGCTCTGTAATCCATCCTTCACCCGTTCCGACGACGGAACCAGCAAGTGCTGTCTTCTCTTCCAGCACCTTCTGGATTTTCTCCTCCAGGGTACCGGCGGCAACCATCTTGTACACGTGAACGTCGCTCTCTTGGCCAATGCGATAGGCACGGTCGGTGGCTTGGTCCTCCACGGCGGGATTCCACCAGCGGTCCATATGCACAACTTCCGTTGCAGCGGTGAGGTTCAACCCCGTTCCGCCTGCCTTCAGGGAGAGAATGAAGATGGGTGGGCCACCCTCGCTCTGGAAGTCGGCAACCATCCGTGTTCTCATCTTCTGAGGCACTCCCCCATGTAAGAAAGGAATGTCAATCCCGGTTCGCTCAGCAAGGTAGTGCTGCAGCATCGTGCCGAACGCCGTGTATTGAGTGAAGATGAGAACTCGCCGTTCACGCAGTAGAGCTGCGTCGACGATCTCCATCAGTTTCTCTACCTTTCCGGACCTGTGCTTCCCGTGATGTGTCATTTCTGAACCATCGCCAAGGAAGTGAGCAGGGTGATTGCAGATCTGCTTAATACGCGTGAGTGATGCAAGAACGATTCCGCGGTACTGGATACCACCCATCTTCTGCTCTTGGAGCTTACGCTGCACATCGTCAACGTAGCTCTTGTACAACGCAGCCTGTTCCGGGGTCATCTTCACGGTGATCACCTGTTCACGTTTCTCCGGCAATTCGTCGATAACGGCGGTATCGGTCTTCAACCTACGCAAAATAAAAGGCTGGGTGAGTGCTTGGAAGCGCCGGGCGAGATCGGAATCCTTATCTCTTTCAATCGGTCGGGCGAAGTGGTTGCGGAAAAAAGTTGCAGATCCGAGGATGCCAGGATTACAAAAATCCAAGATAGCGCGCATCTCCGAAAGCCGGTTCTCCACCGGGGTACCTGTGAGAGCAATCCGCTGTCGTGGATGGATTGACCGCACTGCGCGATGAGTTGTCGTTGACGTGTTTTTGATCGCTTGCGCCTCATCAACGATGACGTGGTCCCACTCTAGCTTTTGCAATTCAAGGAAATCCCGCACCACCGTTCCATAGGATGTGACGAGGATATGCAGGTCCTGAACCTGACGGGCCAGCTCTTCCCCTTTCTTCCTCGAGGAACCGTGGTGGAGAGCCACCTTAAGGCTGGGAACGAATCGCTCAGCCTCCGCTTTCCAGTTACTGATCACACTCGTAGGAGCGACGACTAGCGTGGGCGGGCGCTGCAGATCCTGCTCACGCTCGTAGGCAATAAGACTCAGTACCTGAAGAGTCTTCCCCAGCCCCATGTCGTCGGCAAGCACCGCCCCGAGATTCCTCGAGGACATCCAGGCGAGCCAGGCCACGCCACGTTCCTGGTAGGGGCGCAACGTAGCGGTGACAGTTGGAGGGAGATCGACAGGCTCGGGTGCGACCTGGAAACCTGTACCAACGAGAGACGCAGTCCACGAGTTACCGGTGAACTGCAGATCCTTGTTGTTCGCCTCTTGGAGTGCAAGCGCACGAATTCTCTCGATGGAGCTTTCACCCTCAACGTTGTCTGCGGTGAGCAGATTCTCCAGTTCTTCCTCGGCCTTGTCACGCTCCTTCAACAGGCCTTCCAGCACCGGATTGTGACCGGAGGGGGTCACATTGTCGGGTTTTTTCGCCTCAACAATTTTCCAGTTGAGCTTTTCAATCTTGGCTTGCAAAGCGTCAATATCATGGCCGGCGAGTTCCGCCATATATTCACGTACTCGCCTCAGCGATGCGCCGTCCACGTGCACCCACGAGCCACGGATTTTTACAAGATCCGTGCTCGAATGGATGAGCTCCCGCATCTCCGCATCCGTGAGCTCAGTGTCTCCCACAGACAGATGCCAATCGTAGGCGACAATGTTATCTAGACCGAACTTCGCCGGGCCTGTCACGCGCGCCTCGTCCGAGCTCTGCGTACGAATCTTCGCCTTCACAGATGCACTCGTCCAGGCGCGTGGGAAAAGCACCTCGAACCCGGCCGCCTTAAGCTCGTCTACATCTTCATTGACAAAAGCGAGGATCTCTTCCGTTGTCAGCTGCAGGTCCCAATCGCCATCATCAAGAGTCCGGGCAGTCCCGCGACCGTGTGCAGTGGGGTCCAACAGCGAAGTGATGGCGGTTGCCTTCGAATGCAGTTCTTTTATTTTGCGCTTTGTCCCCTGATCGTATTGGCCGATGCGGACGGGTGAGAGAACTGCGGTCCCCTCCCTCACTTTCGTACGCACGATCCATGGACTGTCACTGAGAGAATCATCCGCCCCCTCTTCTACGAGGAACACCAGTGAGACCGCAGTGGAAGTGAGGGTATCCTTCCACTTATTCAGATTGGTAATGACGTGCGGGCTGAACCGTCCCAGGGGACTGCTTGTGAGAAGCGACTGCAAAAAAGGGTGGAGATCATACGGACGCGCTTTATCCACTTCGTCTGCCAAAGCCGCATTAGTGATCCAGTGGACCCAGTGGCGCGCCACAGTCTCGGCGGCGTTAGTTGGTGTGTTCAAGACGATGATTCCTGGTGCAGCAGCCTGCATGGCGGCAAGCCAGGTGCGTTCTTCGACAGACCTAGTCAGCTCCCATTCTGGCCACCATGCATCGTCTTGGAATGAACACCGAATAACAACGCGGCCTGCATCAACAAAGCGGCCAAGTCCCGCAACCATCGTGGCTAGCCACCACAGGTCAGGTGCCAGCGAATCCTTCTGATCCTTCGGGATGCCTCGGCTTGTCCCCGCCGAGTAGACCTCCTCTAGGAGGAGGATTGCTTCCTTCGGAGCGAGAGCTGCTGTGGGGATCCGCAAACTAACTTTGTTTTCTTTGGGGGTAAGAAGAACCGCGCTGTACAGTCTCGTAAAGGCGTGCCTGGAGACAAGGTTTTCAATCGCTGGCGGAAAAGTCTGGTCTGGAACCTCATCGGGCCTTACCACCTTGTGCCCAATCACCCGTTCAATCCATAGACGGAGCCCACCGGAAGGCTCGAAAAGTCCGTGCAATTTAAAGGCGACCATAGACTCCTTTTTACCAGGCGCGCATCTCACGTCCCGTATCGGTTTAGAACGAATGTACACCGAAGCCATAGTTGGGATTGCCCACATGTGATGCAAGCATTGAGAGCGCTGTTTATCGTGGCGGCTTCCTACGTGCCTGGTATTTGCCATACGTGATCGCTAGGGACCGCACGGTGACTACTCGTGTGCCTGGCTATAGGTCGTTTCCTCCACATACCAAACCGTCGGCTTCGCATACACCCAATGTGGCGTGGCACATGTGGTTGAATTCCCCGCTACGCACTTTGGCCCATGTCCATCATTTATGAACAGAAAAACATGCGGCAGAATGCTTCTTTCCGCATCTTCCCCTTTTTTCCGCAAAACAGTAACAACAGCTGGCGCATCTTGGTCACAATTTGGAAACTTCATTTCACTTAATGAAACTTTCGTGGTTAGTTAGAGTTCTAGAGATCTCTTGTACCCACCAGTAACAGGTGCGCCGCCGAGGAAAGGTTTAGACCCCTATGAACGTCTCAATAACCGAACACACATGGTTTATTATCGCAATCATCCTGTATATGCTCCTCATGCTCGCAATTGGGTATTGGAGCTACCGGCAGACGGATCGCTATGACGAATACATGCTCGCCGGTCGTTCTCTCGGCCCGGTTGTCGCCGCTCTTTCCGCAGGTGCTGCGGATATGAGTGGGTGGCTCCTCATGGGGCTACCCGGCGCGCTTTTTGTCACAGGCTTGTCCGAGATCTGGATTGCCGTCGGTCTCTGCATCGGCGCAGCGGTGAACTGGCGGATGGTAGCACCGCGACTACGCGCGTACACGGAGGTCGCCGGCAACTCGATTACGATTCCCAGCTTCTTGGAGAATCGGTTGCGTGATTCATCGCATGTGTTGCGCATCGTCGCGTCCCTCGTCATCTTGGTGTTCTTTACGTTCTATGTTTCCAGTGGCATGGTGTCCGGCGGTAAGTACTTTGAATCTACTTTTGGCGGGTCGTATCTCGATGGCATGCTCATCATCGCGTTCGTTACGGTGGCGTACACATTTATCGGTGGGTTCCTTGCTGTTAGCTACACCGATACCGTCCAGGGCATGATTATGTTCGGTGCGCTGGTGCTTGTTCCTATCGGCGCGTACGTCCTCATCGGCGGAGATTACGATATCTTCAGCTACGCGACACAACACCCCTACGGTCCGCATCCGAGTGGGAACCCGACGTACTTCTCTTTGTTCAGTGGCATTTCTGCGGCGGCAATCATCGGTAACCTCGCTTGGGGCCTCGGGTACTTCGGCCAGCCACACATCATTGTCCGGTTCATGGCTCTGCGCTCCCCCAAGGAGGCACGCTCCGGGATGTTCGTGACAGTGTTCTGGATGGTCATCTGCGCGCTGGGAGCCGCTGGTACGGCTCTTGTCGGCACGGTCTTCTTCGGTGCATACCCTGACCACACGGTGACGGATCAAACGTCTTACGAGACTATCTTCCTTGACATGGGCCGGATGCTTTTCCATCCGTTGATTGGCGGTCTGGTGCTCACTGCAGTCCTCGCAGCTATCATGTCGACGATGGCCTCACAGCTCCTGGTCGTCTCGTCGGCCCTCATTGAGGACCTATACAAAATCACCACAAAGCGTACGCTTTCCGACGGTCTCCTCATGAACTTGTCTCGCACCGCTGTCGTTGCTGTGGCAATCATCGCAGCCTTACTCGCTATCAATCCCAGCGATTCGATTCTGAGCCTCGTTGGGTTCGCCTGGGCTGGCTTTGGTTCAGCTTTCGGCCCTGTTATCCTCGCATCACTGTTCTGGAAGCGACTGACGGTTCCGGGGGCTATTGCAGGGATGATCACAGGAACGGTTATCGTATTCGCCTGGGGAAATTCGGTTCTCAGCGACTGGCTATATGAAATCGTCCCGGGTTTTATCGGCGCGGGCCTCGTCCTTATCGTCGTGTCTCTTCTCACCAAGTCTCCGTCAACGCACATTCTTGACGAGTTTGACCAGGCTAAGACGCTGGCAGTGTCGGGTGATTTTTGAGGCTTAACACTGCAGCACAGATTCGGTCGCGGAAGGAAAAACTCTACCGCGCGTAGCTCTCGCTGGGCGGGATGGTGGAATACACCACCCCGCCGGAGGGAACCGATAGGTGCCCGCGCATCGTCTAACCGGTGTGAAGATTTTCCGACGCATTTTGCTTACGATCACGCTGGCGCTGACTCTCACTTCATCCGTTCCCACTGCTGTGGTCTTCTCACCGCTTTTCGACGATTCCAACATGGCCACCATTGCTTCTACCAAACAGCAACACAGATTCGATCTTGTCCGTCATCTACCACCCGTACAGGCGACAATAGGCACAGTCAGCACGACACCACCTCGTGTGCATGTCCTTGGGTATTCCCGTGATGAGTTTGGGCATGGCTGGGCTTCAGCGAGAGCCTGCACAACCCGTGAACTTGTCATTGCTGTTTCTATACCCGGCGCTCGTCTCAACAAAAAGACGTGCCAACTCGACGGTGGCAGTAGTGTCGACCCCTATTCGGGAGACCACATTACATCGCGGAGTGCTCTTGAACTCGATCACGTCATTCCTCTATCGGCAGCATGGGACTTGGGGGCCTTTGCGTGGAGCGAACAAAAACGCATCGCATTTGCCAACGATCCCCTTAACCTGGTTATAGTTTCGAAACAGCAGAATCAGGCTAAGTCAGATCACCTCCCGAACGAGTGGCTACCACCAAACAGATGGGCACGATGCTGGTACGCGCGGAGAGTGTCAGCCGTTGCTTCCTCCTACGGTCTTCCCCTCCCGGAAGCAGATAAGAATACTCTTAAGAAGCAGTGCATTATTCGAGATTTTTTACAAATGTCGCTAGAGTGATGGGGTCCAAAACCCACGAGCGTTTTGGGTTAGCAAAATGGTCCAGGCGGAAAACAATGTCGCTCTGGGCTCACAAATCAGAACGAAAGGCCTCTCCGAGTGACCACACTTTTCACTATTCTGCATGTTGTCGCCGCGATCCTATTTCTGGGTCCAGTGACCGTCGCTGTTTCAACTTTCCACAAGTACGCGCTCGAGGCTGACAACGGCAAGGACCGCGCCAAGGGGACTGCTAGTCTCCTGCACCGCATCACCCGCGTTTACGGAATGGGGTCTCTCCTCGTTCCTCTTCTTGGCTTTGCGGTCATGGTCAGTGACTGGGCGACGTACAAGTCCTACTACCTGATCCACACAGGAATTCTGCTCTCTCTTATCGCTTGGGCAATCCTCTTCTTCCTGATACTCCCCCTGCAGACGAAGTGCATTCACCAGCTCGGTCTTGCAGAGGCCGGTTCGGATCCCATTGACCTTTCGGGCTTCCACCTTACGAAGGCTGCGAAGAAGCTTCCGATGTATGGCGGAATCTTCTCCGCTCTCTGGCTCATTACCGCGATCCTGATGTTCTTCTAAAACACACGAATCCATCATGCGGCACGCGCGATGCGTGCCGCTTATTTTTTGCCAGCGTTGAGCCCAGCTACCACTCACCCCAACCATGTCATCGCTGGACTGTGCTCCACCACGCGCACTCTACAGCCACGTGCATGACAGGCCAACCACACAACGGCGAAGTCACAACGGCCACAGCCACGTGAGCAGTGGACCTGCGACTTGCTAGAGACTTGCTAGCTAGTTATGAGCTGTTATGAGCCTGCTCTTACCCGAAGCTACGCATGAACGTTCGTGGGCATTCCTCGTTAATCAGCCACATAGGAGCATGAAGCCTCACGTTTGTTCGGTAGTCTGAATGTGCAGAACGTGAACACAGATGGATGACCTTTCACATTAAACTCGTAACGCGAAGGTAGACATCTACAGGTTCCCGATACGTCCCACTGTGGAGGTAGCTCCTATGGTTACGTGTCGGTCGATAACATAAGCAATCAACGCTCCCACAGCAAGACGCGTACTGTTCGCTTTAGAAACACGCGAACCCACGCATAGGAAAGGATTACGGTGGCTTTTCGTCTCGTCGCCTTGGACATGGATGGCACTCTGCTAACGCCAGAAGGTGATATCCCCGCTGAGTTTCCCGAGCTCGCCCACGAGCTCATTGGCAAAGGAGTAAAAATTGTCCCGGCTTCAGGCCGACAACTCGCAACCCTCCGAGGCCAATTCGAGGGGATTACCGATTCGTTCATTGCCGAAAACGGTGCCGTGGTCGCAGTCGGCGGGCGGATAATCGCCACCCATACAATTCCCGTTGAGTACACACAACGTTTGCTTGCTGCCGTGGAAGACATGGACGATCCAAACTTCGGACTCGTCTTATGCCACCCCTCCACCGCCTATGTCACCCGTAGCGACGAGGAGTTCCTCGCCGAATGCTCCAAGTATTACCGTTCCCTCGAGCTCGCTCCGGAGCTGTCTCGCTACGCTACCGACGATGTCATCAAAATCGCCGTCTACGACTTTGACTCTGCCGAGGACAACACCACCCCACTGATGTCCGAAATTCTTCCAGAGCTGACAGTCGTCACTTCCGGTCAGCATTGGACCGATATCATGACGCCCGGAGTTCACAAAGGAATCGCTATTGCTGACCTATGTGACGCATTGGCTTTGAAGAAAGATCAGGTCATCGCCTTTGGTGACTACCTCAACGATTACGAACTCCTGGCTGCTGCGGGAACATCATATGGCATGGAAAATGGGCACCCGGAGGTCAAGGAGATAGCGACGCACATCGCTCCTTCGAACGCCGACAACGGAGTGATCACTGTTCTACGAAAACTCATGAAGGACGGCGAACTGTGAAGCTTCTCGCCTGCGATATGGACGGCACCCTCCTGACCCCATCGGGGAAATTACCAGATGGGTTCTGGGATCTCATGGACGACATTGCAGAAGAAAACAGGAGCCGCCGTTCAGAAGATGCAATCATTTTCCTCCCCGCCTCCGGCCGTTCCCTGCCTACGTTGAGAGGTTTGTTCACCCCTCCAGGGCAGTCCCCTGCTCTCGACTATTTCCTTGCAGGAAACGGCTGTGTCCTCTCGTCCCATGGAGTTGTGGAAACCGTAGCGAGGATTGAACCTGAAGTCGCCACCAGAGTGCTTGAAGCAGCGGCCTCATACCCTCAGAAACTCTGGGTGATCATGCACTTTCCTGAACGCACCGTAGCCCCCCGCGATCCTGAATTCCTCGAATTTCTCACCCACTACACCACACACCTAGCGGTTGTAGATTCTCTCGCTGATGTCGACCTGAATAACGTTGTGAACATGTCCATTTACCAGCCAGAGGACCCCTCCCATGGTCCGTGGGACTACATCCGCAATGAGTTTCCTGAACTCGAGGTGCTTGAATCCTCCGGAGACTGGTGCGACATCATGCCACCAAACGTAGACAAAGGTACTGGTCTCGAGTTCATCAAAGCGAAGCTGGGTGTGACAACGCAGGAAACCTTCTGCTTCGTGGATTATTTCAACGATGTCGGACTCATAGCTCCCTCCGGAAGATCCTTTGCGATGTCCAATGCGCATCCAGACGTCAAAGCCGCGTGCACCGACATCATTGGTTCCAATGCGGAAGGCGCAGTCATAACCACTATTCGTGACGGAATAAAACAAGGGTGGCTGTGACTCGTCAGGCTTGAGTAACCTTTACACCTTCTCCACATCCCCTCCAATTTTTGCGAAATAGGGGTTGTTGGTACCGGTTGTCTGCGTAGTTGGTACTGGGGGTGTGCGTAGTCGGTACTGGGTGGGTTTTTCCTTCATTGTTGTTAGTGGCGGCGTCATGTTCTTGTGGCGTCGTGGCTAGTTTCAACATGGAAGGGGTTGGTCTTTGTGGCTAACTTCAAAGAGATTATGGCGATGTGTCTTGAAGGCGCGTCGTATGTAACGGAGTGCCTTCGAGTAGCGGTCGCGGGTTGGTCGGGTAGCAGTTTGGGGGCTACCCGATAACGGTTTGGGGTGTATCGGGTAGCGGTGTTTTCCAGCGGGTTTATTGTTGCTGGATTCTGAGGTTAGGGCCGTTGAGTTCGATGGTTTCGGCTCCTCCGATGAGTCTGCCGAGGATCGATTCTGCTAGCACTGCATCACTGATGGATTTGTACCAGTCATGCGCCCCGAACTGGCTTGTGACCAGTGTGGAGGCTGTTTGTTCTCGTGCAGCCAGCACGTTGAGGATGATGGATGCGGTGGTGGTGTTGATTTCTGTGGTTAAGAAATCATCTAGCACCAGCAGATCCACGCGTTTCAGGTTTTTCAGCAGCTTGTAGCGCTGTTCCGATTCTTCACCCCAGATCGCTAGTTGCGCTTGCAGGTCATCAACGCGGGTGAACAGGGCACTGTAGTTCTTCCTGCAGGCCTGGTTGATCAGCGCTTCCGCAAGGTAGGTCTTGCCAACACCGGTGGATCCGATGATGATGAGGTTGTTGCCTTTGTCGATCCACTGGCATTGCGCGATGCGTGAGATTAGTTCACGATTGATGTTGCGGTTTGGCAGGTAGCGTAATTCCTCTATGCAGGCTTTAAGGATGTGGTGTCTGGGAGGCCTTGAGTAGTTTTTGGGTTCTGCGTTCCTGTCCGGCCGTTACTTGTTGCAGCATGCAGTAGCGGATTTTGGCTTAAGAAACTCCACTGATCAAAATCAGGGTCGTTTGCAATATCGATGGCGACTTTCCCAAAAGCAGTCATTCGCTGTTGGGTAAAAAAGACCGAGGTCATCGTCGATGAGATGCTGGTCGAAGTCAGAGTAGCTCAGTGTCATTTCGTCTCCTTTGGGGTAGGTAGGCTGAATGCTTCAGCGCCACGTAGATGCGCTGATGCGGCTTGCCGGTTGTTGGCAGGTGCCGGTGTGCGCGGGCTGGGGTCGGGTTTTGGTGGTGTGGTGGTTGGGCGTTGGCGTTGTTTTTCTCTTTCGATCGCCATCGTGCTTTTCACCGCTGTGTAGGTCACCGCCCGACGCCGGGTGGTATCCCCGACAAGTTCTCGGCATGCCGCTTCAAGGATGGGGGCGTTTTGTTGGGTTTTACCCAGATCCAAAATGTTGCGGCAGGTTTTATACCCCTGCGCCTCAATGACATGACTGTCCAGCACACTGGTGATCACAGCAACAGTAGCGGGTCCGATTTTTCGTGCTTGACGTTCACTCCCAAAGGGTTGTTCCAGGTACGCAATATTCTTGCCAAGCTGGGCAAAAAGCACGGTAAAACAACCCTTGAACCGGCCTGCCGTGAAGCTTTAAACAAAAAGCTTGTCCCCACCATGACGGTATTGCAGCGACTGCAAACAACGATCGCCCATGAGATGAAAAACGGCCACACCCCGCACCGCAGCGGTTGTGATGTGGCACGCACACCACAGTCCACACCGGTGGACATAACGCAGTTCAGTGCCAATGACGTGTTCATCCGACCGATCGAACACTACGCAGACGACGGTGACACCGGCCTTGTAAACGATGTGTTCCCATACGGCACACACACAAGCCAGGAAGGAGGAAACCTGCAATGACACGCTTTGAGGTCGACGAAACAACACGTCAAAAAATGCGCACCCTACGCGTATCAACCTTTGCTGACGTCTTCTTTTCCATTGTCACTGATGAAGCACACACCGATGCGCTTCCCGAGGATATCTTCCTAGCCGCAGTAGATGAGGCCTTCGCGCAACGCACCGCGAGAAACATCGACAAAGCGATCACACAAGCAAAATTTCGCTACCCAGATGCCACCCTCCACGAAGTTATCCACCCAGACCAACGTGGCATCAACATGCGGCAATTGAAAAGGCTGGCAGCAACCAACTGGCGGGAAAACCCCACCAACATTCATATCCTCGCCCCCACAGGAACAGGAAAAACCTACATTGCCTGTGCCCTAGGCATTGCCGCCTGCCAAAGCGGGTTCAGTGTCGCGTACTACCGGCTTGACCAGCTTGTAGACGAACTAGCGGTCTTCCTGCCAACAGGCCAAGGCTATATCGACAAAATGAGAAAACTGTGCAACATCGATGTGCTTATCATCGATGACTTCCTCACCATCGGAATAGACCAACGCGGACAAGAAGACCTAACCCGCATCGTATTCGAAAGAGACGGGCGTCTGCCCATCATCGTCTCCTCACAACCAACCGCCGCATACTGGCGAGAAACCCTCCCCAACCCAGTCGGCGCAGACTCGCTCGTAAGCAGGCTCAACAATGGTCAACGCATCAAAATTGGCCAATACGATATGAGAAGACACCTCAACACCCAAAACACCGAAAACTAACCCACCCCTGGCCCCTGCCTCACACTGGCAGGGGCCAGTACCAACAACGCACAACCCCCCAGTACCACATCAACACAAACCCAGTACCAACTCACCGCTCCTGGCAATTTTCGCCTGAGCTCGTTTTTCATCTGCATTACCAAGCACCCTCAGTACAGAGTGCCCACTATGCTGAGCAGCACCACATTTCCAGGCGTACAGATTGGAAGAAATTGGTCAAGAAAAGTCTTTGGCGCAATCGATGAATAACCACCGATTACATCCACAACTGAGGTACATCCACCACTGAGGAAAATTCCCTCGAGCGCACGGGACTGGAAGCGCCGGTGGCATCCAACAGCAAAAAGGATCGACTAGTTCAGAACGATGATTCCAGCGGAGGTGGCGGTCTTTATCTTACTTCTGTCCGTGACCGGCGCGGTGCTTGATCACCCGCGCTGATTCTTCCAATTTAGTTTGTACCTCGGCGTATTTCTGGGCGGCTGTGCTAGAACGAGGAGGAGCTTGGATAAAGCGTTCGGAGTCATAACCCATCTGCAGTTCCTTGGCCCGAAGAACCTCAGCATCCAATTTGATGCCGATAAGCAGGAGGATATTCATAATCCAGCAGGCGAAGATCACAGCAATAATCGTTCCGATTGCACCGTAGGCACTTGATCCTGCAAAAAATTGCAAATAGAGGCCAAGCAGCCACCAGGTGATGCCGATCGTTACGACTGAAACAGCGGAGCCGACAGTTAGCCAGCGGAAATGCTGAGGTCGTACATTCGGCGCAAAGTAGTAAAGGACTGCGACGAGGGTAAGAGCGATAAGAGCAATCACTGGAATGCGAATCCACACCCAGATAGGAAGAAAAATTCCGGTGAGAAAATCAAGTTCTTCAACGAGCCCCAGGGGATCTGCAATGGGTTCAAAAACAGCCAGAACCACTGATTGCCGCAAAAGAAGTGCACCAACTATGATGACGGCACCGATGACCATAAGAAATGTGATGCCCCACATCGTCAGCCATGTAGGAATGACGGTCCGTCCCTCTACCCTGCCGTAGATGAAGTTTGCACTGCGCGCAAATGCTCGCACCCAGGCAGACGATGAGAACAGCGCGATAAGAACAGCCAACACCAGGGCCCACGTGCCTTCGGCAGCTGAACCCACAATGACATCCACTACAGCTCTTACATGGTCTGCGATCTCCGACGGCACATACTTTGCGATGGCCTCCTGTGTCAGATTGGTTACCTGACGCTCATTACGAGCAAATATGAGTGTGGCAATGGAATACGCGGCGAGCACAGTCGGAGCGGCAGTGAGGAACATGAAGAAAGCAAGCACAGCCGCGCGGTCCATGATCGCATCGAGGATAAAGTCGCTCCACGTCCTCCTCAACACGAGCTTCCAGCTGTCCTTTGTCAATGTGTTACCGCGCGTTAGAGGGTTACGCCCGGGATCCTGCGGCTCAATCGACTCGACCCTATTGCCGCCCATTGGGACGACAAACTCTAACCGTTGTGTAGTGCCTCTATCAGGCTTGCCGTCCTCACTCGTCATACCTCGTAACACTAGTGGACAGTGCTCGGCCCTGGGAAATGTTTTGCCCAAATCCGCCATTTTAGAAAGCTGGATGGCTACGCATTCCTCATTCACAAGCACTCGGCCAGATGTTAACTGGTCTTAGTACATGGTTCTACTTCGACAACCTTGATGCCCGTGCGCTTTGCGCGCATTTTTGATTGCGTGCAGTTATAAGCGCCAAAAAGACCACAGAGAGACGGCATATCCACCGGCACCTCTGTGGCCCTGAGTTTTTTACTTAGTAGCGATCCCGACCGCGACCGCCTCCACGGCGATCGTTGCGATCACGCCAATTTCCACGACCGTTGCGCCGATCGCTACGCCCGTAGCCACCGCGATCGTTGCGATCTCCGCGGTCACGGCCACCTCGGTCACGACCACCGCGACCGTAGCCACCGCGATTGCCTCGGCCACCACTGCGGTTACCACGAGAGATGTAGCCATCTGGATCCCGACGGATCTCGATGTTGCGACCGCCGATTTCTGTGTCAGCCAAGCGATCCAGGACATCGTCGCCAAGCCCCTTGGGAAGCTCTACCAACGAGAAGCTCTGCTGGATGTCGATCCGACCGAAGTCGCGGTTAGACAGTCCACCTTCGTTAGCAATAGCGCCAACGATTGCACCCGGGCGTACGTGATCGCGACGACCCACCTGAAGACGGTAGATTTCAAAATCACTGTCCGGACGTGCAGGTCCGTTGTCACGCTGCCGACGTCCACCGTCGCGGTCTCTATCGCGCCGTTCCCGTCGCTTGTCCTTCGGAGGCTCCTTCATGAGGAATTCCTCGTTGGACTGAGCCTGCGCCGCCAACGCTGCAGCAATGTCCTCGAGTGGCACATCGTGCGCATCCGAGTACTGCTTCACGAGGCTACGGAACAGACCAAGCTGGGAATCTTCCAGCGCCTCCGTGATGGAGTCTGCGAACTTCTCCTTGCGGGACTCATTTACCTCGTCCACTGTAGGAAGTTGCATTTCCTCAAGGGTCGCGTTGGTCACGCGCTCAATCGAGCGGAGCATACGGCGTTCACGTGGCGTGACGAACAGAATCGCCTCGCCGGTCCGGCCAGCGCGGCCGGTGCGCCCAATGCGGTGAATGTAGCTCTCCGTGTCATGCGGAATGTCGTAGTTAAGAACGTGGGAGATGCGATCCACATCCAGACCACGCGCCGCGACATCGGTTGCAACAAGGATGTCCAGGCGACCGTCGCGCAGCTGGTCTACCGTGCGCTCACGCTGCTGTTGCGCGATATCTCCGTTGATTGCCTGTGCGGAAAAACCACGTGCACGAAGCTTCTCGGCGAGCTCCTCCGTCTCGTACTTCGTACGGACGAAGATGATCATCGCCTCAAATTCAGTGACCTCGAGAATGCGGGTCAGTGCATCCAGCTTATTGCGATGAGCGACATTCAAATACCGCTGTGAGATGTTCGTGTTGGTTCGTGTCTCTGCCTTGACCGTGACCTCGTACGGATCATCCAGGTACTGCTGGGAGAGTCGACGAATCGCATTCGGCATGGTCGCCGAAAACAGCGCCACCTGCTTCTTGTCTGGGGTGTCCTCCAGGATGCGCTCAACATCCTCTTGGAAGCCCATGTTGAGCATCTCGTCCGCTTCGTCGAGGACGAGATAGTCCAGGTGCGAAATGTCGAGGGACCCCTTCTTCAGGTGGTCGATGACACGGCCCGGGGTACCCACGATGATGTGCGCACCACGGCGCAGGCCTGACAGCTGGATGCCATAGGCTTGCCCGCCGTAAATCGGCAGGACGTTGATTCCGCCTACGTGGTCAGCGAATTCCTGGAATGCATCCGCCACCTGGAGAGCAAGCTCACGGGTCGGTGCCAACACGAGCGCCTGAGGCGATCGGTTGGATTTGTCGATACGGGCAATGATCGGCAACGCGAAGGCCGCCGTTTTGCCCGTACCGGTTTGTGCTAGGCCCACAACATCGCGCCCGTCCAGGAGAGCGGGAATCGTCCGCGCCTGGATAGGTGACGGTGTTTCGAAGCCAACCTTCTTCACGGCTTCGAGGATGTCTGAAGGCAGACCCAGCTTGTCAAAGGATAGGTCAGTGGAGTCGGTGCCCTCAGAATTTTCCGCAGCCCTGGCATCTTCATCATCTGCAGACTGTGTGGAGGAGGCATCATCGGTGGTTTCCGATTCAGTAGATGCCTGGCCCTCTGCGTCCCGCGTATCCTCATTCCCTTCGACGTTCTCAGAAACGATAACGTCCTCCGCAGACACGTCTGCGGTAGGAACATCGTTCTCGGAGTAGTCGGTGGAAGAAATGGTAGCGGTGTCGTCTGCGACGCCATGCGAAGTTTCCTGAGTGTCCGACGAAATTACGTTATCCGGCTCGTTTACGCCGCCGGAGGCGTTTTCGGGATTACTCATTGCCCGTTCACTGTAGTCGTTTGCAGGAAAAATTGAAAGTACAGAGGCGCTTTTGTCATTTTTCCACGAGCCAGCCAACGCTGTGATCCCAACCACCCTGGTGCCGCGCCTTTCATATTTTAGGTGCCGACCAGTTAAGATAATCTCCACGTTTGTCACTTCACAAAAACTTAACTTGGTTGTGGTCGCGTTTCTCCCGGCATCGACCAAGACCAAGCTGAACATGCAACGGCACTTGTAAGTTTTTGGAGATGTAGGAACCAAACGCATGACAGCCAGTTTTTGGATACAACTACGAGCAAGAAGGTGCTTATATGAACCGTAAGGACTCGTCCTCAGTCAGCACATCACGCAGGTATGCGCCTGCCACTTCCATCACGCGTGGATTGAATGCTCGTCATATCCATTTCATCGCGTTGGGCTCCGCCATCGGTACAGGCCTGTTTTACGGATCTGCGGGTGCCATTCAGGCAGCGGGACCATCAGTGCTCCTCGTCTATCTCCTCGGCGGAATCGTTGTTTATTTCATGCTCCGCGCGCTCGGCGAGATGGCCGTAGCTCTTCCCGTATCTGGCTCTTTTGCTGAGTACGCGAGGAAGTATCTCGGTGGCTGGGCGGGCTACATCACTGGGTGGATGTACGCCTTCGAAATGATCATTGTGTGCCTAGCGGACCTCACAGCAATCGGCACGTACATGAAATTCTGGTTTCCCCAATCCGACGCATGGATCTGGGTATCCGTCACCCTCCTCATCGTTGGTGCTGCCAACTTGGCGAGTTCCCGATGGTTCGGTGAGCTGGAGTTTGGCTTCACGATCATAAAGGTTACGGCCGTAGTGGCCATGATCATCGGTGGCGCACTCATTCTCATTTTCGGCCTCGGCAACGGAGCCCACAATGTTGGCGTCGACAACCTCTGGAACGATGGAGGATTTTTCCCCAACGGTGCCAGTGGAATGATCAGCGCATTCATTCTCGTTCTGTTTGCGTTCGGTGGAACGGAAATCATCGGTGTCACTGCTGGCGACGCTGAGCACCCGGAGAAGCACATTCCTCAGGCAGTTAACACTGTTCCTGTCCGCATTCTGCTTTTCTACGTTCTGACTATTTTCGTAATCGTCACGATCAATCCGTGGCGAACCATTACCGGCAAGGAAAGCCCCTTCGTGCAGATCTTCTCCTCACTGGGGGTCAACTGGGCTGCTGCACTACTCAACGTAGTCGTCATCACTGCAGCTCTGTCCGCGATCAATTCCGATTTGTTCGGCGCAGGAAGGATCATGACAGGCATGGCCAAGCAGGGTCTAGCACCTCGCTTTATGGCAAAAGAAAGCCGAGGCGTTCCGGTAGCCACCGTCGGTACGCTCATTGTTGTCCTTATCGTTGGCGTTGCGTTGAACTACTTCGTTCCCGAGTCGCTCTTCTCCAAGATCGCAGCACTGGCAACGTTCGCCACAATTTTCGTATGGCTCATGATTCTTCTCGCACACGTTGCTTCCCGACGGCAGATGTCCCCCACAGAGGTAGAACAGCTAGCATTCCGCGTACCTTTCTGGCCATACGGGCAGTACTTCTCCATTGCATTTATCGTGTTCACCTTTGGCATTATGGCGTGGGAACCCGAATTCTGGAGTGCCCTCGCCGCCGGTGCAGCGTTCATTGTCATCATGACCATCGTCTACTACGCCACTCGCCACAACCATGACGCAGAAGGAACGGAGGATTTCGCCTCCTCAACTGCGTAGGGATACGAATTTCGAGGCATGAATAGATAAACGATAGACAATCCCCGCCACAGAACCTCTCAGGCTTGAGAGATAGAAGGCGGGGATTTCTCTATCTCTCATGCCCGGATAGTCTTCCGAATGAGCCCTCTTGATGGTGTTTTCTCATAGTGGTGTGCACTCAACCGATGAGGCCGAAAACTTGTGTCGGGGAAGCAGGGTAAGGCTGTCCCGCATGAGACAGCCCATCACAAATGTCCGCCATGATGGTCCGCCGTAACATTCGGTCTACCCAATCAATTTCCCCTCCGCTCCCCTCGTCGTTTGTCCACCTAAAACTAGCAGGCGCCGCTGGCGAGAGCGCCGGAGACGTAGTGGTGGAAAAACATAAGCGGCTCGGGAAAACCTAAAAGGCTACAGTTGGGTGGAGGAAATGCCCCCTCGTCGAGTTTGATGTGGGAGTGCACAAAACGGGTTTAGAAAGGCTAAGGACCGATGAAGCACACATCTCCTCTCGCTGTCGTCGGCGGGGCGATCCTCCGCGAAAACAATGGTGACATCGAAGTCCTTGCCGCTAAGCGAGGGCCAGGGCGCGCAATGAGCGGCTACTGGGAATTCCCCGGAGGCAAGGTTGAAGAAGGCGAGACAGAAGAGGAAGCACTCTCCCGTGAGCTACTGGAGGAACTCGACATCACCGTAGCGGTGAAAAGTCACATTGATACATCGCTCTACTCCTATGATTTTGGGGAGATAGCGCTGTCTGTTTACGTGTGCACGATCACCTGTGGCGAGCCGACTGCATCTGAACACCAGTCATTGGATTGGATCCCCGTTCCCGATCTCGTAAACCTCACGTGGGCGCCGGCAGACATACCGGCGATGAAAAAACTCACCGATACTCTCGGTAGTTAAATCTCGACACCGGCCGGGCACTGGAGCAGGCTTACCTACGGCTGATCCGCTTGGATGCAAGTGTCTCTTCGCCCCACATCCACGCCACTGTTGCCAGAACTCCCACGATCGCGCAGGATGCGAACGCCGCCTTATAGCCACTGATGTCCACCAATGTTCCGGCGAGAACTGGCCCAATGATGGAGCCCAAATCTTGAGACATCTGGAAATTAGCTAACACTTTTCCGCCTGAGCGCTTGTTCCCTACCACGTCGGCCACCACTGCTTGCTGCGATGGATTGAGCATTCCTGCGCCTCCACCGGCGAGAAGCGAGAAAAGAAGGACCTCCCACGATGCTATCGACCAGCCCAAGAGACCAGTAAAAATCAGGTTAACGAGGAGTCCGGCGATAATAAGTGGCTTGCGCCCTATCCGATCCGCACCGCGTCCGGCGAACTGTTGTGCGGTGGCATTCCCAAGCGCGAAGGTGGCAAGAGCGATTCCGGAGACAGCGGCCCCGCGCTCAAATAAGCTCGCAGCAAACAGTGGAAGGATTGCAACCCTGCATCCAATGTTGATCCATCCATTAGCAAATCCCGATGCCAATGATGCCCGATAAGCTGAACTTTTAACCGCCTCTTTGAACTTCATGGGCGGATAGTCGTTGGCGTGTTCTACTGCAGAGATCTTATTCGGATCCAAGAACTTCCACACAACTCCCGCTGCGACGAGAACTCCTACCCCATAGATGAAAAATGGAGCACGCATCCCGATCGCAGAAGCCGCTGCGCCAATGACCGGGCCAAGCACGTTTCCGAGCAAGAAGGCAGTGGCATATAGCGAGCTCGCGCGGCCACGCTTGGATGGCGGTGCCAACCGGACGATGAGCCCCATTGCGGAGACAGTAAACATTGTGGAACCGAATCCACCCAATGCACGGCATAACAGCATGTGCCAGTAATCCTGGGCGAATGCGATGGCACCTGTTGTAACTCCAACGATGATAAGTCCGGTGAGATATACCTTTCGAGAACCAAAGCGATCGATGATCCCTCCGGTTGCCGGAGCGAAGATTAAGCGGGACAGTGCGAAAACACTGATGATGGCGCTGGCAGCAGCCATAGAAACGTCGAAGGAGCGAGCGAACTCGGGGATGATCGGCGCAATGAGTCCGAACCCCAGGGCGATGATGAAAGCTGCGACGACGAGAATCCAGATCTCCTTGGGAATGTCCCCTGAACTCTTCTTCACCCTCGTATCGCTCATGTCTCTCACAATCATTAAGGATAACCAGTTAAGCGGTAAAGCCCAATCCTCATAGCTAAGACCTCAGTATGCAGTGGTGCGACCCTTTGCAGGCGCATGGTCGCATGTTCGCATGCTCATCGCGACTAAGCATTCTCATCATTGCCCCCGTGCTGTCACCCCGTGACAGCGAACCCTTTTTTCGCATTTCCTTTCCCTCAAAAGTCACGCGCGTACCGCAAAGCTCCTGTATATAATTGCAACGCAGCTCCATTTTAGTACATTTGTTCGCATTTTCGACTTCGTCTACACGTTCGTGTGGCTCCTCTCTCCTACTGTGAGAGCCATGTTTAGAAACACTCACGCCGAATCATTGCACTCTGCAACACCGCACGCTATCACCATCCCTAACAAACGCCCCCTCACCTCACTATTCAGCCGCATTCGTGACTGGGGACTTCCATCCGCCGAAGAGCGCCCGGATTCTCACCGAATTGGATACCCCCACCCGCTGAAGAGTTCCCCTCCTCCTCAACCACGAGGAGATTCTGGTAATGACGACGCGCCATCACCCCCTCTACAGGCACGTCGGTCCACGAGCACCCCACAAGACCTCGTGAACGATCTCTACAGTGCGGGCACTGGCAAAGATCTCCATGACGCACTCGATGAAGTGCGCGGCACGATTCATCATCCCCGTTCACTCGCCAGAGCAATAGCGACATGGCGTCCACCGCGCATCCGCCTGCCACTCACCGCTGATTCTCCGGAATTTATTGTGTCCGTTTCGCGCCACCGTGCGGGTGCACGCGTACGCGAATTCGTGCAAGCCTTCGGCGAAGATCGTGAACCTGCCTACCTCATCACCGTGCGCTTCTCTGATCCGACGGGGCGACCAGTACACACGCACCAAGCTGACGCGTGGGTGCGACGTTTCACTCCCGGCGCGCCTGAGCACTGCATCCACGAGCTTCGGGGCGAAGCTACTCCCACGTACTGCTGGCTTGTCGACGGAGCTTTTGCACCCCTTGCTTCACCATCTTCTCTTTTCAAAGAAGAAGGATTCGCTGCTTAGCTCCGTCGAACGGATGGTGCCGGCAACCACTAACCGGAGGCCATGAGATGCCCCGATCAGTTGAACTGATGATGCACAGTCTGACCAGCCAGGTAGGGCTAAAACTCGTCGGAATTAGCGGAGTAATCGCCGTCCTCGTTGCCATCGCCACCGAAGTCGATGTCTTGATAGTCATCAAAGTCGTCGTCATCGAAGGTGAGCAACTGCGATTCCCAATCCTCTGCCTGATCGGCGGCTAGGGACAGTGCCTCGAAAAGCCGATCGAAGTCGGTAAATTTGCCTAGCTCGAGGACCTCAGCGTCTTCGTCGATGTCCTCATCGCTTCCAATCGGCGAGGCCACGAAAAATACCTCAGCGACGGGAATCACATCGTCCTCCGCCTCCACCTCCACGCGGATGACGGAATCTTGGCCGACGGGAGTTGTCACCACGTGCGGGTCGCGATAGCTCTGCTCGAAGTCTAGATCGGCAATTCGTTCGTCGGTTCCTCCAATGAGATCGCGGAGGATGGTAATGATCTGGTCCGTTGCCATGTGACGGCCTACGGCCTTCACCGCATCTTCCACGGAGAACACAACACTCACGAGGACAGCGTCAAAAGAACTATCGCCATCGTCTACGTCTGCATCCGCAATGTAGACGTTGGCCGCAGGTAGCAGCGGATCGATCTCCACAAACTGGATTTCTAGTTCGGAAGTAATAGGTACAAAAAGGGTATCGCCGTCACCGCGGGATTCGATGCCCTCAGCATCAAGTGCTGCAGCTAGATCCTCAAAGAAAGCCATGCCAATTCCTTTCCCAGCCGGGCATATGCCGACATCGGAGTGGTGTGTTGTGGTTTTTGACCCGGAACATTTCCCGTGTCCTCATCGATGGTAGACGAAATGGGACGAACGCATGCGTTTTACTAAACCAGCAGTTGTCATTCCAAAATTCTCTACGCACCAACGGACCTTTTGGCCCAACCAGGAATACTGTATCGGGGCCCTGCACGCATGTCTGCTGGACGGAATACCACACGCTCAGCCCTCCTTTTCCGCGTTTTCACACACTTTCCCCGCTCTCGCGTGTGCCCAGACGGGGGCACATACTCACGGTTGTCACGTGCTCACGGAGGTCACGTGCTTATCTGCTATCGCGCCATGGTTCCAGGTTGCCTTCTTGTACAATCCCCGGACGACCAGCGGAGCGAAGGTGCCGTCTAGGGAGGCGCAGAGCAAGTGACAGGTGTCGAGCTGCGATGGCATCTAGGCGAAAATGCCCCTAAAAGTCCTAAAAGTACTGTGCACGCGCCTGGGCTTCTCGCCGGCGGGTTTTTGCATCCCGGCGCGGGCAGTCCGAGCACAGATCTGCGTCCGGTGACCGGAAGATCTTGCAGCAGGAGCAACGATGATAAAGAAGGAAAACATCATCGTCATCTGAACGTACGTCTTCTTCCGTCCATTCTCCTTCGCGGAGTACCTGGACCGTAAGATCAGGCAAACGGCGACCAGAAGCGTCGACAAGCGCACTGTGGAAGGCACGAGCAAGCGCGTAGCCTTCCCCGGAAGCAAAGTCACGCATGCCGTACCGGATTAAACCATCGACGGGAGAATCAACTGCTAGTGCCCACAACGGCGCCGGCCTAACCTCAGAGACATCTGTGAGAACATCGATGACCGCCGCCACCGTCGACGCGTACGTGCGGGCAGATTCCTCCACGGTAGCGACAGTGTCTTGCGGTTCTATCGTGTACCACAGTGGATCCATCCACGTGATTAAGCAGGATTCGAGGCTCAGGTCAGCGCACACCTCATCTTCGACCATGGCGGCACACGACGGCAGGGAAAGTGCATTGACAAATCGGTAGAACCACACCTGGGTGGCATCGCGAGTGCCGTTCATATGCAAGCTGTCCCCGGTCGCTTTCACCGCAGATGAAAGACGGTCTGGTTGGCAGAAAGCAGAAGGGGAAAGCACATCCCCGCCACGTGGCGCTGTGATGTAACTAGCCAACTCAGGGTGTGCTCCCGCGATGGCCGATAGAAACGACATCGGCTCCAGGCTCCTTTCTTCTTAAACGCTCCGTGCTACTAGCTGTGTCCATCACTGGAGGCTGAGGGGAGGATGGAGTATCTCAGATTTCTACCGCACTACTCGTAGTTGCGCTCACGACTCATGCCCTTTCCACGCGCCTCCGCCTGCTATGTGACGTTGTTACTTCTAGACTATCCGGAAGAGCCTTGTGGCGGGGACGGATCCCAAACCGAATAGTTTTTCTTGCTCACTGATATTTTTGCTGCGTTTTTGCTGCGGTGCATGGCACCCCGAGTGGGTGATTCTCTACAGTGGAAGTCACTATGAGTACACTTCAACGCCCGGTCGCAATCGTCGACAACGAAACCACCTTGTGCATTTCCTTGGCTACCCGCCCCTCCAACCACGGCGTGCGGTTCCACAATTATCTGTACGCCAAATACGGACTGAACTTCCTGTACAAGGCAGTGGCACCACGCACTATTGAAGAGGCTGTGGCAGGCATCCGCGGTCTGGATATTCGCGGTGCAGGGGTGTCAATGCCCTACAAGCAGTCAGTCATCCCTCTCCTCGACGCTGTCGATGCATCGGCTTCCAGGATCGAAGCTGTGAACACGATCGTCAATGACAATGGCTACCTCACCGGGTTCAACACGGATTACATCGCTGTTTCCACGCTAGTTGTGGAACGAGGTATTGAGCCGACAGATGCCGTCGCTGTGCGGGGAAGTGGCGGCATGGCGAACGCGGTCGTCGCAGCCCTGACAGACACCGGCTTCTCCGGTACCATCGTCGCACGTAATCACGAGACTGGTCCGCGCTTGGCCACACGCTACGGGTGGAAATATTCGCCCACCGTGCCTGAAGGTGCTCGAATGCTGGTCAACGTCACACCCCTGGGGATGAAGGGGGAGAATGCGAACGACATGTCTTTCACCACAGAGGAGATTTCGGCTGCTGACATCATCTTTGATTGCGTTGCGTATCCGGTAGAAACGCCGCTTGTCTCCTACGCTACGCAGGCAGGAAAGACCGTTCTTAATGGCGGAGAAATCATCGCGTTGCAGGCCGCCGAGCAGTTTGAAAAATACACCGGAATACGGCCCTCGGCAGCAGATGTCGAGGAGGCAGAAAGCTACACCCGTAACTCAACTGTGGGCTAATCCAGCACACCGCGTCCATCGTATTCGACCTCCCTCTGGAACAGTGTGACACGAGGTATCCCTGCGGGGAAAGCCGGTCCACCGGAATTGATCTCCCGGTTGTAGGAGTGGAGTATGAGGCGCCGGGTTGTGATCACGACGCTACATTATCTATGCGCCAGGCAGCCCCGGAGACATGAGTGGAGAATAATTTCACGTGGTGCGGTGTTGTACGTGTGGAGGTTCACTCGGAGTTGGCACACTAGCTGTAGAAATGACCGCACCGGATTGTTTCCTCGACGCGGAAACAGAAAGCCGTGCAGAACACGATGGCGACGTGCGACACATTGGATGAGCACGGCCGTGGAGGGAAGCTATACGATTGGTCGGAACTGATAGCGTGCCGACCGGGTTCGAACCATGCAACTAACAAGAACGACATAATCCTGCGATAACCTAATAAACTAGCAATAGCTGATAGCGACAGTAAGGACACAAAATGGGCACAATGGATGCAGTAAGCAACTTTTTTTCCAAAGACGACAAGGTCACAGCGAAAGATGGGTCCCGGACAGCCGAGGATCTTACGCATGCTCCCACAGACGCCGCCGTCCTCGAAGAACGCGCCGGCGCTATCGGTCGCATTGTGATTACTGCACTGGATAAGGCAGTGAAAATCCAGGGTGGTGCCATTAAGCAGTATGTGTCATGGCTGAAGAAGAAAAATCCTGATGCCACCCCAGAAGAGCTGCAAGATCTGCTCGACAAACACTTTAAGAGGGTCGCTACTGCCACCGGCGCAGGTTCTGGAGCTGCCGCCAGTATTCCTGGAATCGGTATGGTCTACGGAGCTGTCGCTGTTGGCGCAGATTCGCTCGCCTTCCTCGATGCCGCCGCCGTGTACACCATGGCCAGCGCACTGATTCGCGGGGCAGACATCAGCGATCCGGAGCAGCGTCGCAGCCTCATCCTCATGGTTTTGGCAGGATCCTCAGGCACTGCCATCGTGGACACGCTTCTCGGTGACCTATCCCAGGAAAATGGCGCATCGACGGCGGCTCTCCTCACCCGGTTCTCAGCCCCCAAGCTGAGCGAAGTGAACGAAAAGCTCATGAAATCAGCACTGAAGTCTATGAATAAGCGCTTCCGCCGGGCGTGGCTGGGTAAGCTCATGCCCCTGGGGGTTGGCGCGGTTCTCGGCTCCGTTGCCAACCGGAAGCTCGCCGACAACGTTGTGGACAGCGCCCATGCCTCCCTCGGAGCGCTGCCCCGCGATTTCGCAGATATAGACCCCGTCATCGACGGCGAAGTTCTTTCAGAAACCGTTGTCGAAAACTCCAGTGAGTAATTTTTGCCGCTTGCGGTGCCGTGGAACCCGGCGCTCGTACAGTCCGTGCACTGAACACAAGGGCACCGTACTGCGGTAGACCCACGTGCTGCTCATCTCCCGTTGTATCGGTGTCTCCTTCAGCCGGTGTTCCATCGCTCTTTCACGGTTCATGTGGCACACGAGGATGTCCGTTAGGGATACTACTGATCGCGCAGGCGATACTTGCCGTGAGTGCCTCCCTACGCTCACCTTTGCCGTCGTTCTACCTCCATTTATTTCCACTGTTATTCCCCCCGCCCCATCACCAGTCTCCTGTGCTTTCCTGCTCCAACCGTTTGTTTCTGTATCCCCGATTCAGTCGAGGGCGGACCGCACACGGCACGCAGAAACGCCAGTTCTTCCCCTGGTCGAATCCAGGTAAACAGCGCAATGCTGCTGAGCTCGCGTAGCGTTAGATGCTAAGGCCCCATCAAGAAAGGTGTTCATACCTTGGCAGATGAAACCCAACAGCAATCTGGCAGAATTTCACAGCTCTTCGCCACCATGTGGCAGCGCCCGGTGGTGGCGTTTCTCGCTTTCGCTTCTGCCGTAGTCACAGTGGCGATTGAAACCATTATCCCCTTGTTCACCCGCGATGCCGTCGATGTGGCTACAGGGCAAAAGACATCCGCGTTAGCGACGGATCTTTTGCCCTCACTCCGACCAATTACGGCAATCATTGTGCTGCTTTTGGCATGCGCGGCGGTCCGTTTCTTCTTTCAGGGAGGACGGCGGCTGGCTGCCGGCTTCCTGGCACACGACACCCAGCATCGGATGCGTGTGGCTGTTCTAGATACTCTGCAACAACTGGACGGGCGGAAGCAGGATTCGATCCGAACTGGCCAGGTCGTTTCTCGAACGATCTCGGATCTGACGATGGTGCAGGCTCTCCTGGCGATGTTCCCGATGGCCTTCGGCAACGTAGCCAAGCTCATTTTCACCTTAATCGTGATGATGTTCATTTCCCCGCTGCTTACCGTTGTCGCGCTGGTGAGCGTGCCCATCCTTGTCTGGATCACGGCACACTCGCGTTCGGCGGTTTTCGCCGCAACGTGGTCAGCACAGCAGAAGGCGGCAGATCTCGCGGAACATGTCGAGGAAACGGTGACAGGTGTTCGCGTTGTCAAGGCATTTGCCGGCGAGGAACGGGAAACCGATGAGCTTGAGCGGCGTGGCAAAGAGCTGTACGCCCACCGGATGCGCAACGCTTTTGTCAGCGCTCGCTACATGCCGGCACTTGAGCAGGTGCCCCAGATTGCGCTCATTTTCAACGTCGTGCTGGGTGGTTTCATGGCGATGACCGGATCGATCACCATCGGCACCTTCGTGGCATTTACCACTTACTTGTCCGCGTTAACCATGCTCACACGCAGCTTGGCCAACATGGTCCTACGCCTGTCCATGGGGCTCGCCTCCATCGATCGTATCTACGAGGTCATCGATCTCGCGCCAGAAATGTCAGAGCCCGAAGAGCCCGCTGAGATACCACAGGGTCCATTCGGAATCCGCGCAACTGACGTGGAGTTTTCTAACCCCGATAACGATGTGCTGAACGGCTTCAGCCTTGATGTCCGACCCGGGGAAACTGTTGCCCTCGTTGGTCCCCCTGGAGCGGGAAAGACCATGTTTGTTCAGCTGGCATCCAAGTTTTACGAGCCAATAAATGGTTCGCTTTCACTGACAGTTGCCGGCTCTGATCATGTGTCTGCTGGACGCACAGACGCTCTGACGACACTTCCGTACGACTCGATCCATTCGCGTGATCTGCGCGAAAAACTGACTACCGTCTTCGATGATCCATTCCTCTACTCCGCCACGATCCGACAAAACATCGCGATGGGCGGGGATTACTCCGATGAGGAAATCGAGGCTGCCGCGCGCGCAGCGCAGGCGCACGATTTCATTATGAAGTTAGATGATGGGTACGACGAAGTCGTCGGCGAGCGGGGTCTGACACTATCGGGTGGCCAGCGCCAGCGTATAGCACTGGCTCGCGCGCTCCTCTCGCATCCGTCGATTCTGCTTCTCGACGACGCAACCTCCGCCATCGATGCCAGCACCGAGGAAGACATTTACTCGTCGCTGGAAAAGATGGGAGATGTCACGATTATTGCTGTCGCGCACCGTACCTCGACTATTCAGCTGGCTGATCGAGTTGCGCTTGTAGAAGGCGGGCGGGTGACTGCGATCGGTACGCCGGAGGAAATGGCACGTCACCCGCGCTATGCAGAGCTCATGGACCAGGGATTTGCCGAAATCGAAGCGCCAGCAGATAATCCACTGTGCGTGGACTGCGATGACTCCGATATGCCAACGATGGAGGACCTGTGGCCAGAGTCCAGCCCGGCCAGCGAAGCGGCAGATGGTGGCTTTTCCTCGCGTACCGCCGGCGCGTTATCAGGCATGAACGCGATGCGTCGCGGTGGTGGCATGCGGATGGGTGCCGGCGGTGGTATGGCCGCGTTGGCACCACCGTCGAAGAAGCTGCTGGATGATGTCGCGGCTCTGCCCCCGGCGAAGGAGGATCCCAAGGTGGATTCGGCTGCGGCACGACGAGAGCAGGACGGATTCCGTCTCGTGCCACTGTTCGCATCGGCGCGGTGGCTGATCATCGCCGTCATTGCTCTCCTCCTCGTGTCGGTTGCAGCCGATCTCGTGTTCCCTCACCTTGTCCGTGTTGCGATCGACGATGGCATCGTCGGCAACAACGCCACCAGACTGTACGCCGTCGCCGGTGCAGGCCTCGTCATCATCGCTATTGCTTGGGTCGCGGGTTACCTGCGCCAGATTCTCACGGCGCGTACCGGTGAACGACTGCTGTACACGCTCCGTCTCCGCAGCTATGCACATCTGCAGCGGCTATCTATGGACTTCTTCGAGCGCACGTTGTCGGGCAAGATCATGACACGTATGACCACCGATATCGACGCGCTGAGTTCCTTCCTGCAGACGGGTCTCGCACAAGGTATCGTCGCCATCGCGACCTTGTTCGGCATCATCGGCATGCTCGTTGCCACAGATCCATCTCTATCCCTCGTCATGGTGGTAGTGATCCCGATCATCGTCATCGCCACGCTGGTCTTCAGAGCCGTTTCCTCTCGTCTGTACGGCGTGGCTCGCAGTCAGATATCAGAGGTAAACGCGGAATTTCAGGAATCCATCAATGGCCTGCGCACGGCACAGGTGCACCGAATGGAGGACTACACTCTGAATTCCTTCACTGCGGCCTCCCGCCAGTACCGGCAAACGCGGATCAAAGCACAATTCGCCGTTGCAACGTATTTCCCCGGTATTGGCTTCATCTACGAGGCGACACAAGCAGCAGTGCTCTTCTTCGGTGCCCAGGCGGTCCTGTCCGGTCGGCTCACCGCCGGCGTGCTTGTCGCTTTCCTCATGTACATGGGGCTACTCTTCGGCCCGATTCAGGAACTGTCCATGCTTTTCGACGGCTATCAGCAAGCCAAGGTGAGCTTCGGGCGCATCCATGAGCTTCTGACGACAAAACCAACGGTTCGCGATACAGGCACCCTCTCGGTGGAGGAAGTCTCCCAAGCCTCCCACGGGGCAATCGAGCTCCACGATGTGGACTTTGGCTATTCCGAAACGTCTCACCTCGTTGCAGAGGATCTGTCAGTCCGGATTGCCCCGGGCACAACAGTTGCTGTTGTCGGATCAACCGGCGCCGGCAAATCCACGTTGGTTAAACTCCTCGTACGTTTCTACGACCCAGTAGCTGGGACGGTCACCGCCGGCGGAACAGATATCCAGGATTTCCCACTTCGGGTGTGGCGCAAGCACATCGGTTTCGTTCCTCAGGAGGCGCACCTGTTTTCCGGAACAATCGCTGAAAATATCGCTTACGGTAAACCCGACGCAACGCGCGAAGAGATCACAGACACGGCGCGCCGTGTTGGCGCACTAACGGCTATCGCTGCAATCCCAGGTGGCTTCACTCACCACATTGGCGAGCGTGGCCTCGGCCTAAGTTCTGGTCAGCGTCAGCTCATCGCTCTCGCACGAGCGGAAATGTTGCGTCCCCAAATCATGCTTCTCGACGAGGCGACTGCGACGCTGGATCCCGCAACCGAGGCCGCGTTCCTTGAGGCCTCGGATCGTGTTACTCGTGGGCGCACATCAATCGTTGTCGCCCACCGCTTGGCCACTGCAGAGCACGCCGACCGCATCCTTGTAGTCGATAACGGTGTGATCGTCGAGGACGGGACCCACGAAGAGCTCCTACGACACGGTGGCGAGTACGCACGGATGTGGAAGGCGCAAACCCACATCACTGTGTAGCGCTGGCCCCCCTGCACCACGACCCGCTGCCATGCTCGGTGGAGGAAACCAGTGCCCCACCATCTGCCGGCCCCGGACAAGGAACCACGCGGCCCGGCCACGAATGGACAGGTCTATCGCGAACCGTGTCCATCGCGTGCCGTGTCCTCTCCTTTGCGCCTGCAACGACCGAAGAGTGCTAACCCCCCGCCATCGGCCTTCTAGCAAAATGTGACCTCTGCTACGGCCGGGGTTGAAAGGAGCGATTTGTCTCCTGCGTGTCTGTAATTTGAGAAAATCGGACTGACATTTATCTCCTGAAGATAGCCCTCATACGCTTTCACGCCAATTACGACAGCGCAAAAAACCACATCAATACAGCGGAAATAATAGGCACTGGGGGTACAGGAGGGGTAAAACCCTTACCACACCACCAGATTGACCGCGGTCGAAGTCTCGTGTTTTCTCTCCAGGTTAACCCCCGTTCGCGGGCGGGTGGGAGTTTAAAAAAGGGGCCAAAACTGCCACAATGAAAGGTACACGGATGCGCGTACTCCATTTGTGGTCTTGGCTGCTACAGATCCGCCACAGATATCGTTCCGGCGCCATTACACTGGACGGGAAGTACACCATCAAAATTTATCCGCTAGACAAATGAGGCGAGGTTCCTACTGCCGTGACAACCCAAGACTTCGGTGCTAATCAATGGCTAGTCGATGACATGTACCAGCAATACAAGAAGGACCCCACGTCCGTCGATGACGAGTGGAAGGCCTATTTCGAAAAGGGCGGCAATCCCTCCGCTGGTCTCACCGACTCCCCCTCCACCCCCTCGACGACCCGCAAGGCTGACACGCCTGCTGCTGCGAAGGCTTCGTCTGAACAGCAGGCCTCCTCACCTGAAAACGCCAAGGACGGGCTCGGCATGGAGGAACAGGAAGAACACGTTCAGGTTGCGGAGCACGCATTCGACTCTGCCCCTGAGATTAAGCGTCTCAGCGATGCAGAAGAGGCGCTGTGGAAGAAGAAGCTCGAGCATTCCCCGCTAAGCAAGATCGGCGAGAAGCCCGAGCCTGGCGAACAGGTGATGAAGGGTATCGCCAAGGCAACAGCCAAGAACATGGACATCTCCCTGGAAGTTCCTACCGCGACCTCGGTTAAGGACATGCCAGCGAAGCTCATGTTTGAGAATCGCTCCATCATCAACAACCACCTCAAGCGCACGCGCGGCGGGAAGATCTCGTTCACCCATATCATTGGCTGGGCCATTGTCAAGGCTGTACAGATCCATCCGGCGATGAATGTTAGCTACGAGGAAAAGGACGGCAAACGCTACTTTGTCACTCCTGAGCACATCAACCTCGGTTTGGCTGTAGACACCACGCAAAAGAATGGCGATCGAGCTCTTGTTGTCGCTGCTATCAAGGAGTGCGAGTCTCTCAGCTTCCACGAGTTCGTCGACAAGTACGAAGACATCGTTGCTCGCTCGCGTACAGGTGAACTCGGGCTTGACGATTTCCAGGGAGTGACGATTTCGCTGACCAACCCCGGCGGAATCGGTACCCGGCACTCTGTTCCTCGCCTGACCAAGGGTCAGGGAGCCATTATTGGTGTGGGGTCGATGGATTACCCCGCAGAGTTCCAGGGCGCATCCGCTGACAGGCTCGCTGAGCTCGGTGTGGGCAAGCTCGTTACTATCACCTCCACCTACGATCACCGCGTGATCCAGGGGGCAGAGTCCGGCGAGTTCCTCACCGACCTGTCGAAGCTGCTCGTTGACGACGCATTCTGGGACGAGATCTTCCGCGAGATGCAGATCCCTCACTCCCCGATGCGCTGGGCCCAGGATGTTCCAAACATCGGCATCGACAAGAACACTCGCGTCGCCCATCTCATTGAGGCCTACCGCACCCGCGGTCACCTCATTGCAGACACGAACCCGCTGCACTACATCCAGCCCGGTGTCTCCGCTCCAGACCACCGCGACCTCGATATCGAAACCCACGGTCTTACGCTCTGGGACTTGGATCGTACCTTCAACGTCGGTGGCTTTGCTGGCAAGGAGCGGATGACGCTGCGTGAGGTACTGGACAAGCTGTACGCTGCTTACACCCTCAAGGTCGGTTCCGAGTACATGCATATTCTCGACCACGACGAACGCACGTGGCTGCAAGACCGCATCGAGGCCGGCCTCAAACGTCCGTCCCACGCCGAGCAGAAGTACGTCCTGCAGAAGCTCAACGCTGCAGAAGCCTTCGAGAACTTCCTGCAGACGAAGTACATCGGTCAAAAGCGCTTCTCCTTGGAGGGTGCCGAGGCGCTCATCCCGCTTATGGATGCCGTTATCGATACTGCGGCTGGCCAGGGCTTGGACGAGGCTGTCATCGCCATGCCACACCGTGGTCGCCTCAACGTCCTAGCGAATATCGTCGGGAAGCCTCTGCGCACAATCTTCAGTGAGTTCGAAGGAAACATGGATCCGGCAGCTCCGGGTGGCTCGGGGGACGTAAAGTACCACCTCGGCGCCGAGGGCGAGCACATCCAGATGTTTGGCGATGGCGAGATTAAGGTCACGCTGGCAGCCAACCCGTCTCACCTCGAGGCTGTTGACCCTGTCCACGAAGGCATCGTCCGCGCTAAACAGGACATACTGAACAAGGGTGAAGGCGAGGGTGGATTCTCAGTCATCCCGATCCAACTCCACGGCGATGCTGCTTTCGCTGGCCTCGGAGTTGTTCAGGAGACGCTCAACCTCGCCCAGCTGCGTGGCTACACGGTTGGCGGTACCGTCCACATCGTGGTGAACAACCAGATTGGCTTCACCACCACGCCGGATTCAGGTCGTTCCAGCCACTATGCCACTGATCAGGGCAAGGCCTACGACTGCCCCGTCTTCCACCTCAACGGCGACGATCCCGAGGCCGTCGTGTGGGTCGGCCAGCTGGCTACGGAATACCGTCGTCGCTTTGGCAAGGATGTCTTCATTGACATGATCTGCTACCGCCGTCGTGGCCACAACGAGGCAGATGATCCGTCCATGACGCAGCCTCGCCTGTATGAACTCATCGATAACCACGAGTCCGTTCGTACGACCTACACCCGCAACCTTATCGGCCGTGGTGAGCTCACCGACGACGAAGTGGAAAAGGTCGAGCAGGACTTCCACGACCAGATGGAGACGGTGTTCGACGAAGTCAAGGCCGAAGGCAAGGAGAAGGCGAAGGCCCAGGAGGGCATCACCGATTCTCAGAAGCTGGCTCATAGTCTGGACACGTCTATTACCAAGGAAGAACTCCTCGCCATCGGCCATGCTTACTCCAACGTCCCAGATGGGTTCGAAATTCACCAGCGAGTGAAGAACGTCGCTAAGAAGCGCACCGAATCTGTGGAAAAGGGTGGCATCGACTGGGCTTGGGGCGAACTCATTGCCTTCGGTTCTCTCGCAGGGGAAGGCAAGCTCGTTCGCATTGCTGGCGAGGACACTCGCCGCGGTACGTTCACCCAACGCCACGCTGTTCTGTTTGACCCTAACTCCGGCGAAGAGTGGAACCCGATCGATACGTACGCCCGTAGTCGCGAAAAGGGTGGCAAGTTCCTCGTTTACAACTCTTCCCTGAGTGAGTACGCGGGTATGGGCTTCGAGTACGGCTACTCGGTGGGCAACCCCGATGCTGTTGTCGCCTGGGAAGGCCAGTTCGGCGACTTCGCCAACGGCGCCCAGACCATCATCGATGAGTATGTATCCTCCGGCGAGGCTAAGTGGGGCCAGTTGTCCAAGGTTATCCTCCTCCTGCCGCACGGTTACGAGGGTCAGGGTCCGGATCACTCCTCCGCCCGCATCGAACGTTACCTGCAGCTGTGCGCCGAGGGTTCGATGACGCTCGCCCAGCCTTCCGAGCCAGCAAACTACTTCCACCTGTTGCGTCGCCACGCACTCGGTGAGATGAAGCGTCCACTCGTCGTATTCACACCCAAGTCGATGCTGCGTAACAAGATGGCGGTGTCCAAGCCGGAAGACTTCACTGACGTGAAGAAGTTCCGCTCTGTGATCAACGATCCCCGCTTCGTCGATGTTGATGGCAACGTCACCGGCGAGGTAGACAAGATCAAGAAGGTTATTCTCTGCTCCGGTAAGGTCTACTGGGATCTGGAAAAGGAACGCCAAAAGAAGAAGATCGAAGACATCGCGATCATCCGTATCGAGATGCTGCACCCGCTCCCCTTCAACCGCATTCGCGAAGCTCTCGAGGTGTTCCCCAACTACGAGGAATTGCGCTACGTGCAGGACGAGCCGGCCAACCAGGGTGCTTGGCCATTCATGCAGCTGTATCTCCCCGAGCTCATCGAGGATCTTCCGCGCATGCGTCGTATTTCCCGGCGCGCCCAGTCCTCCACTGCTACCGGTGTGGCGAAGGTGCATCAGTTCGAGCAGAAGGCACTCATCGACGAGGCTCTCAGCTAGCGCGCAGGACATTCGGTTTAGCGCGCACCACTAAACCTGGTCGCCTGCCGTAACAACAAAAGCTCCCTCATCCGAAGTGATGAGGGAGCTTTTAGTTCTATAGTGGAAGTATGTACGAAGAATCGCTTCCCTACGAACAAGGCCATCTAGACGTCGGTGACGGCCAGCACATCTATTACGCCCTATCGGGCAATCCGGATGGAAAGCCGGCCGTGTTTGTCCACGGTGGCCCCGGCGGCGGCGCGCCGCTTGCAGACACGTGCTTCTTTGACCCAAAGAAGTACAAAATCATCCGTTTCGATCAACGTGGGTGCGGAAATTCCACGCCGAAGATTAGCGCCCGTGATGTCGATCTCGAAGCCAATCTCAAAGTCAATACCACCCAACATCTCATTGCTGATATTGAAAAGCTGCGCGAGTATCTCGGCATTGATCGATGGCTCGTCTTCGGCGGCTCTTGGGGTTCCACACTGTCCCTCGCCTACGCAGAAGCACACCCGGAACCCGTGACCGAACTTGTTCTACGCGGTATCTTCCTTCTCCGCCGCACGGAACTGGATTTCTACTACAACGGCGGTGCCGCCCACCTCTTCCCCGATAAATGGGAGAGCTATCTCGAACCTATCCCCGAAGATAAAAAGCCACCGCAAGACGATATCCACGGGCGCACGCACCTTGACGGGGTGGATCTCATCGCTGAATACCACCAGCTGCTCATGTCCGACGATTATGAGACGGCGCTGCGAGCCGGTGTCGCCTGGTCCACATGGGAAGGCGCGACAAGCCATCTCCTTGTACCAGAGGAACCAGACTACGCGGAACCTGAGTTTGCTCTCACGTTCGCGCGGATCGAAAACCATTACTTCTACAACGGCGCGTTTATGGAAGACGGTGAGCTGCTGAAGAAGGAAAACATCGACAAGATACGCCACATCCCTGCCACTATTGTCCAGGGACGATATGACGTAGTTTGCCCGGCTATTTCTGCATGGCAACTTCATCAGGCATGGCCTGAAGCCGACTTCCACCTCTCCCCTGCAGCCGGGCATGCATCCCGTGAGGAGCAAAATCTCGCTGCCTTGGTGGCCGCCACTGATGCGTATGCAGAACGGTAAAGCCGTCTAGGCTTACAAACTATGAACGCCACCTTCCTTGTTGTCGGCCTGGGCAATCCCGGCGCAACGTACGAATTAACCCGCCACAACATCGGCTTCCTCGCTGCCGACGAGGTAGCCGACGCGCTTGCTCCTGTATACGTGGGTGGCAGTAACTGGAAGGTGGTGTCTAAAATGCGGGCTGTCCTCGCTGAGGAATCTCGCGGAGGAGCCAAAGTACTCGTAGCAAAGCCCCAGACGATGATGAACCTGTCAGGCGAAGCCGTTGGCCTTATTAGCCGGTTCTATTCAATTCCACCGTCGCGTGTCATCGTCATCCACGATGAGCTTGAACGCGATTTCGGTTCGGTGGAAACAAAGATCGGTGGTGGCTTTGGTGGTCACAACGGGCTGAAATCCATCGCCCAGCATCTCAAGACCCCGGATTTTGCGCGGGTTCGTGTAGGAATCGGACGACCACCCGGCCGTATGCGTCCCGCCGATTACGTGCTGCAGAAATTCTCCGCAAAAGAACAAACAGAGCTGCCATTCATTTGCGCTGATGTGGAAGACGCTGTCTCTCGTTGGCTTACAGCAGCGTCGTAAACGGTATCCCGCGACATGAACCGCTCTCGTCTGTATCTACTGCTCTACGGGCTCGACGTGCTCTACGCGCACGATATGCTCGTAGAACTCATGCATCGAAATAGGTAACGGTAGTCCGCTTAGGAGCGAGACGCGTCTCGTGCTCTGCGGATGACAACGTACAGGCGCGGTTCCACGCACAGTGCGTGAATTGTTAAAGTGACAGCTCCGCTACATGTCGTGTGCGCGAAGGTAATCTTGCACCACAACCGATAGGTTCAGGTCTCCATGGGCCTTTTCGGTCAGTTTTTCCACGTCCTGGGTGTCGATCGTTCCCGAGACCCGATTGAGAAGCAGACGCTCATTGCGGTCGAACATCGACGATCGGAAAACGGGAACAATATTCTGTGGAAGAGGCGGGTCGTTGACGTCTTCGCAACCTGTGGCGCTAGACGGATTCCCGGCGGTCGCGTGTTCCGGTAGGTTCGCGACCATGGTTTCGTAAACCTTGTCACGCCACGTGCCGCTATTTTTATCTACTTTCCCAGCTTCCTTATCTGCAAGGTATTCCTGAGAAAGACGTTCCGCTTCCTTTGGGTTCAAAGAAGTGAGTAATTCACCCGTACACCCGAAGATCAGGTCTGCCCGATGCTCGGACAGAAGACGCACTCGGTCGGAATTATTGTACATCCTCTCCACTTGGTACAGCGCGGGAATCTTCGCATTGTTCATCGCGCCCTCGTACAGACCACCAAGCATGATCTGCTGGGGGCGGGTCTGATCGACAATCACGGTCACCGGATCCTCGGCTGTCGGATCGCGATGCGAATGTGGTTCCTGCGCACACGAAGCAGTAAGAGCCGCCACTGTCAATGCGGTGGCGACAGGTGCAATTCGCCGCTTCCAGAAAGTCTGAGACACGGATTGAACTCCTTTCATTCCACCTGCATGCGCTCGTCACGTCACGTGTTTTCCATCCTACAGCGCAGAAAGACATACACTTAAGTTTCGCTGGAAGAATAGAGCGGGTACCTTAAAATCCGGACGAAGTAACCTAGGACTAGAAGGGGAGGCCTCATGACCGAACCAGGAAGCAAGATCCATGTCCCCGTGGAGCGAGCCATCGAACGGTGTACGGTGTACAAAAATGGGCATCCTGTTCGTGGCCGGTTTAACCACAAAGAAGCCTTGGAAGAAGTTCGTTCATCCGGGGAGGGCTACGTATGGGTATCCCTTAATGCCCCGGATCAACAGCAGATGGTGTCGTTGTCTGAGACGTTCGGTGTACACGAACTCATCGTCGAGGATGCTGTTTTCGCTCGTCAACGCCCGAAAGTTGAGCGCTACGAGGATCAGCTGTTCATGGTCATCCGTAGCATCGAATACCAAGACATCGACGAGGTAGTCGATACCCGAGAAGTCATTTCCACCGGCGAGATTCAAATGATCATCGGAGCCGATTTCATCATCACCATCCGTCACGCAGCGGCCAACGTGGTTAAAGACCTCCGCCGGCGGGTGGAGGAAGATCCTGAGCTGAATGCATTGGGGCCGGCATACATATCCTGGCTTGTCTCCGATATCCTCGTCGATTCGTACCTCTCCATCTCGCATGAGCTATCCACCGAGGTTGACGAACTTGAAGAGACAGTGTTTACCCCCAACAACGATTTTGATATCGAGGATATTTACACTCTCAAACGAGAGATTCTTGAGATGCGTCATGCCATCGACCCCCTGGCTCCTGCGTTGAAGTCCCTTATCTATCGGCAGAAAGACCTTCTCCCAGAGGAGCTGCGTTCCTATTACCGTGATGTGATGGACCACGAACTGGTTGCGATGGATCTCACCTCGTCGTACGACGAGCGCCTCAGTTCTCTCATTAACGCCGCCGTGGCGAAGGTCCAGATCCAGCAAAACTCCGATATGCGTAAGATTTCGGCTGTGTTTGGCCTCTTGGCTATCCCCACCGCAATCGCCGGCATCTATGGAATGAACTTCGATGTCATGCCCGAGCTGCACTTCACGTACGGATATCCTGCAGTTCTCATCGTCATGCTCTTGACGATCATCATCGTCTACATTTATCTGCGAAAGAATAAGTGGTTGTAGAAGAGCAGCTGGCTGGCGGAAACTAAGCCCCGAAAAGCATAAGTCCGAAAATCAATCTGCCGCTGCACACGAATCACGAAAGCCGTGTCCCTACCTGTGGAAAAGGACACGGCTTTCGCTGTGCGCATCCGCGCACGGATGTCAGCGTTACTGGGTCAGTCGGAAGCTACCGATCCGTCGCCGGTTTCGTTACCAGGTGCACCATTCTTCAGCGCATCCGTAGCCGTCGCGTGCTCCTTGGCCACAGGATCCAGGACTGTTCCTTCGATGTCGTCTCGAGAAGCATCAGAATCCGTGCTCTGTTGGTGCGCAGTTTCATTGTCGTGCGCTACCTGAGGTTGATTCTCTTCTGGCAGCTTCCCTGCTGTTGTCCGTGGACGGACCTTTCCGTACGCCGAAGCGATGAGGTCGCGAGCCTGGGGAGCATCCTTTTCACTGCACAGCACATCGTAACGGGTAGCGACGATGGATGTCGTCGATGTGAAGTCACGCTTGCCATTCGACGCTCCATAGGCAATGGCAGCAAAGACCGCACCGAAGATCGCACCGATCACGAGACCTGATACCAGTGGTGCCAGGAACGTCGCCGAGAACATTCCCATCAGGAGACCGAAAAACAAACCCATCCATGCGCCAGAAGCCGCACCGGTGCCGAGCACCTTGCCCCACGTGAGCTTTCCATGAACATTTTCCACCTGCATCAGGTCGACACCGACGATGGTGAGTGCTTGTACTGGGAAATCCTTGTCCGACAGCATGTCTACCGCTGCTTGGGCTTCAGCATAGGTCTTGAAACTGCCAACTGGCCACCCCGTCGGTGGCATTGGGGCGATGGTTCGTTGAGATCCGGGCATCAGAAAATTCCTTTCAGCTTTACGTAGAAATAGCTTTACTTAGCGAAACACATGTATCGAACTTTTTGTTCCGCTCAATCTGGGCACCGAGCGAACTCCGTGCGTTATCGCTCGATGTATTAAACGCGGAATTTTCCACTGGTCCCTTCCTCCACGCGTCACCGCAGTGCGACTCCGCGTGCTTGCCGTCGGAATGGGAGGAGCATGATTTTCTTACTCCCCATGCGTGTACTTGAGGCATACCGTGGGCACACGCTGCTTCCCACCGACCACTGACAGCCGGTGCTAGCAGGTGCCAAACGTACCAGCTGGATCCAACTGCGGCTCCGGCCTTCATACCGGCTCCCGGCCGGCTCCCGGCCAGCTACCTTGTCCGCCTTCGTTGTCATGAGCAAAGATACGTGCGATGGCTGCACAGATCTCGCTTGTCCTTTAAAAACACCTCCATCACGCACCGATACAACTGCTCGGTATGGTCAGTTACGGTCTGCGTTTTAGTTTTACTTTTCGTTTCTTTCCCGGTAGCCGTAGACTGATCACCATGACTTCTTCTACCCGGGTTTATGCTGGCAGGCTGTCTGGCATGGTCGTTCGAGATCCCGACGCGGATAGCATCGGCCGCGTCCGCGACGTTGTCCTTATGATTCGCCCCGACGGCCAAGATTCCCGGGCTCTTGGGTTGGTCGTGGAAATGGTTAACAAACGGCGAATCTTCGTGCCGATGCTTCGGATCGGAGAGATCACTCCCCAGGACATTATCCTGGTCACCGGATCCGTTTCCATCCGTGCTTACAAGTCCCGGGCCGGAGAGATCACTGTGTGGGACGATCTCATCGGTTCAAAGGTGTCAGTCGATGATCCGGACTACCCCCACCTCCACGGAAAACCCGTGGAAATTGCAGATGTAGAACTCGAACGCACCCGCACAAGGGACTGGATTGTGTCCTCTGTCGCCGTGTTTTCTAAACGCCCGAAATTCGGCCGCCGCCCCACGCTGACAACTGTCCCTTGGATGTACGTTCACGGTGTCTCTGCCAGCGGTGTCGGCCCCCGAGATGAAACGGCGGAGCACATCGCCGAACTCGATGACCTGCGCCCTGCAGATGCCGCCCAGGTATTCAGCGATCTACCTGCTGAGGAACAGCGGGATGTCGCAGATGCACTCAACGATGAACGACTCGCGGACATCCTTCAGGAGCTGTCCGAGGACCATCAGGCGGAGCTCATCGAGGCGCTGGATCTGGAACGCGCAGCCGATGTGTTGGAAGAAATGGATCCAGACGATGCTGCTGATCTCCTCGCCGAGCTGGATGACAACACCGCTGATGTCCTCCTCGAGCTCATGGATCCGTCGGAGTCCGCTCCGGTTCGCCGACTCATGACGTTCTCCCCCGACACGGTGGGTGCTCTCATGACCCCGGAGCCACTTATTGTCACCCCGCAAACGAGTGTGGCGGAAGCACTGGCAATGGCACGTAACCCCGACCTCGCAACGAGTCTGTCCTCTTTGTTGTTCGTCGTCCGCCCTCCTACAGCTACCCCGACAGGCACGTACCTCGGCTGCGTACACCTCCAAAAGCTGCTACGCGAGGCACCAGGGGCCCTCGTCGCCGGAATTCTTGACCCCGACCTGCCACCGCTGTACGCGAACGATTCTCAGGAAACTGCGGCACGCTACTTTGCTCTTTATAACCTCGTGTGTGGTCCCGTGCTCGATGAGGCGGGGCACCTCCTCGGTGCTGTCGCCGTGGACGACCTCCTCGATCATATGCTCCCCGAGGATTGGCGCGAGGGAGGTATCCGCCCTGAGGCCGCGCAGACGACAAAGCCGCAAGTGGGCAAGCTGATTACTGAACGCGCACGCGAAATTCTAAACTCAAAGTCTGCACAACATCCACAGAAGGGAGGCTCGGATCGTGGCTGATCTCAACAGCGATGACCTGTCCCGCGGTGACCTAGATACCCCGGTTGCCGGTCGGCGCAAGAGGTGGTTCCGCATGGATGCCGATGCCGTCGGCGCCGTCGCGGAAAAAGTTGCACGGTTCTTTGGAACAGGCGAGTACCTTGTGTGGCAAACGATCATCGTCGTCACATGGATCCTGCTGAATATCACCGGCCTTGCATTCGCCTGGGATCCTTACCCATTTATCCTCCTCAATCTCGCTTTTTCTACGCAGGCCGCATACTCCGCGCCGCTCATTTTGCTGGCCCAGAACCGCCAGGAAGTCCGGGATCGCCACAGCTTGCAAGAGGATCGGCGACGTGCACAACAAACGAAGGCAGACACGGAATACCTGGCCCGCGAACTGGCGAGCCTTCGTTTGGCCGTGGGCGAAACAGTAACGCGCGATTATCTGCGCGACCAATTAGAGGACTTGCAAGCCGTGCTTGAGCGCTTGGAAGCAAAAATTGATGACGAATCGGCTGCACGCCGTTCGGAGCTTTCTTCCCTCCTCACCGATCCTACTCAGGGTGATCTTGCTCTACCCCGGCGAAAGGATGACTCCCCGACACAGGACAATTCCACCCCCAATTCCCCTACGCGGTAGACCGCGTTGCACCGTGGCACGCCGTTTGTGGATACGTCACAACCATTACGTACAATAGGCCTGACACAACAGAGACGTAGAGCGCCCCACGTGGTGAGGAATCGCCGTGTGATCCAATTGTGCAAGGGCAAAGCGTACTTTCCGCACCGGGCGCCACTATCTAGGAAGTGAAATTACTAAGGCATTTTATGGCTGCTATCACTGAAAATGACGTGCTTCAGGCACTATCTCACGTTGTCGATCCTGAGCTCGATCGCTCCCTCACTGAGCTCGACATGGTCAAGTCTGTTCGTATCGACGGTGCCGACGTCCATGCAACTATCCTCCTCACTATCGCTGGGTGCCCCCTGAAAGGGACGCTTGTCTCCGATTCCGTCGAGGCTATCGAGAAAATCCCTGGCGTAGAAAACGCCTTTGTGGATACTGAACCGATGACAGATGACCAGCGACGAGAACTGCGCATCAAACTGCGGGGACACGAGCCGGTCATCCCGTTTTCTCAACCGGATTCCACCGCTCGGGTGTTGGCTGTCGCCTCTGGAAAAGGCGGCGTAGGTAAGTCGAGCGTTACCGTCAACGTGGCGACGGCACTAGCTAAGCGTGGCTTGAATGTCGGCGTTCTCGATGCTGATATCTACGGTCACTCAATTCCCCAGATGATGGGAGACACCAACGGTCCACACCAGGTCGACGACATGATCATGCCACCGATTTGTCACGGTGTGAAGATCATCTCTATCGGTCACTTTGTCAAGGGCAACTCCCCCGTCATTTGGCGTGGCCCCATGCTTCACCGAGCTATCCAACAGTTCCTAACTGATGTTTTCTGGGGCGACCTCGATGTGCTCCTCCTAGATCTCCCTCCCGGAACGGGTGATGTTGCGATCTCAGTAGCACAGCTCATCCCCGGCGCGGAGCTCCTGATTGTCACCACACCGCAGGCTGCGGCGGCGGAGGTCGCTGAGCGAGCCGGATCAATCAGCCAACAGACGAAACAGAAGATCGCGGGTGTCATTGAAAACATGTCTGCGATGATCATGCCGGACGGAACAACAATAGAGATCTTTGGTTCAGGTGGTGGGCAGACAGTGGCCGACCGGCTGACACAGATCACCGGTGCACGTATCCCGCTGCTCGGTTCCATTCCGCTGGATCCTACCCTGCGCACGGGAGGCGATGCCGGCGTGCCGGTGGCCATTTCTCAGCCTGATTCCCCCGCTGGTAAGGCTCTCAATTCGATTGCCGAAAAGCTTGTCAAGCGCAAGGACTCGCTCCTGGGCAAGACCCTCGGACTCGGTATCGCTCACAAGTAGATACGCTTGTCCTGTGTCCATTGCTGGACGGATCGACACAGTGAAAACGGGAGACCCCGGTTCGTTATCCGGTGGTCTCCCGTATTTTTATCCTGATTACCTGGCCTCACCTGGTACCCATGGATGTCACGAGCGCTTCTAGGCGCACGCGCGCTCGGGGAGTCGGTATCTAGAGAACGTCACTGTAGTCGACGGTTCCCGTACCAGCTGGCCCCTCTCGACCTATCCGGGTGCTCCCGGTCTGATCATTGTCACTCGGTTTTTTGCTTGTCGACGCTGTCGGCGACTCCGTGGAGGATGCTTCACCTTGTGTTCCTGGGGTGGATGGGGAAGCAGCATCGGGAATACGTGTTGGTGCGGACGCACGATTAACCGATGCCGGGTCAGTGTCGTTCCAAAACTTTTTCGGATCTAACGCATCGAGGTACGTGTCATCGCCATCAAAAAGAGTCTTCGTCAGTGCAGCTTTGGGCCCCATTGCCCTCAGTTTTGCAAGCTCGCCGAGAGGTTTACGGAATTCGTCAAACTCCGGGCCCAGGTCGTCGCTCAGGCTCATCTTCGTGCGGTTGATAGCGTTACGTGCCGCCAGGATAGCTGCCTTGATATCCTCCACAGCTTTCGGAATCTTTTCCGGGCCGATGAGAAACACCGCGACGATGAAGATAATAAGAATCTCCACCCATCCAACATCGTTAAACACGAATTACACTCTACTTGTTTTCCCCGTACTTCGGAACTTAGTCGGTGCGATCTTTATATGTCCTACGCGCCGCCCAGTAAATGGAGGTAAGGCGACCAAAAAGCGTGTCCGACCGGAGGATATCGCCAGCTGCGGACCCCTCCTCGCACGTATCAGGATTCATACTAGCTAGCTTGGCAACAAGCGACGAAGGAACATGAATGTCGTTTCTCGTCTCCTGCTTCAAAGTTAGCGATGCTTCCCTCTGCTCACGCACCTCCTTGCGGCATATGGAGCAGTGCAGGAGGTGCGCTCGTGCGCGCTTCTGTGCCTTGAGAGTGAGCTCACCATCTACGTACCCTGCAACAGCCTCTGCTGAGAGGTGCTCAACGGAAGAGAAGGTTTCGTCTCTATCAGCGACTTCTTCCCGCAACATCGTGGAGATCGCTTCTTGGAGCTTTTTGGGCGATACTGACCGGGGAAGACGGTTAACGCGACGGGCGCGCAACGTTTCAAACGTTGGAGTCGACTCCTCGCTCTTGTCTCGACTCGTGCGCTCACGAATGTCATTCCGAATCAGAGAATCGACTCTCTCTAAGAATTTTCTCGTCCTCGTGAGGGAGGATTCTCTAGGAGCAGACTGACGGGATGAACCCTCCGCATGTTGGGCAGAGGTCACCTGAGAATCCGGAACTCCGCCTGCGTGGTCGTTCTCGGGGGCTGAACGATGCTGCACCGTGGGAGCCTCCTCTCCTTCATCTCACCGAACCTGAAACCAGATGCGACATTGGCACACACGTGGCTGGCGCGCAGCTGCTCTGTCACTTCCACAGGTATGACCTTAGCCTTCTGACCCCACTCTATACCCAAATGAGCGGGAACGGCGTGAGCGCGTTGCTAGTGCTGGGGAACGAGAGCTTTCGCTGCATCCGATTCCTCGGCAGCAGCGAGAATGTACTCCCTCAACTGTTTTCTTCCACGGTGGATCCGAGATCGCACGGTTCCCATCTTTACGCCCAAAGTTTCAGCGATCTCCTCGTAGCTCAGTCCCTCCATGTCACAGAGCACGACGGCGACACGATAATCAGGGCTCAGGTTAAAGAGAGCTCGTTCCAATGTCGGATCCAGGTTCGAGTTAATGTATGCCTCATCTGGTGTCGGGTCTGATCCCGGGTACCGGTCGTAAGCCGTTTCATTCAGCGCTTCCATCCGAATAGCCGAACGGTGACGAACCATATCAAGGAAGAGGTTAGTGGTAATTCGGTGCAGCCATCCCTTGAATGCACCAGGCTTGTAGCTTTTCAGCGACCGGAACACTCTCATGAATGTCTCCTGCGTCAAATCTTCAGCATCCTGTTTGTTGCCAGAGAGGCGATACGCAAGCCGGTAAACTCCGTCTGCATGTTCGGCGACGAGATCCGCCCAGGACGGCATCTCGCCGGTACCCGCGTCAAATGCGCTTGTACCGGTGAGCTCGTCAGCCACTGGGCCTTCCTCCGTGCGGGGGGGCTGGTCGGTGGGCTTCCCATTGCTTTTATCCTTCCGGCGGGAACCGAAACCAATCGCTCCGGAGAGGGAAAAAGAGGAAGTCGCGTTTTTCATAGCTTTAATCCAAACATACGGTGATGAAAATGAGCCTAACATGATATTGATTTCCGCTGTGAGTTTCAACGAAATTATTCTTGTGTCTACCCCCACGTTCATCCCCCTTCGGTGTTGAATCGGACACGATGCGTGTGGCCTGCCCCAAAGCCCAGCAAAGCCACTAGACTGATGTCCGTGACTGAGGAACTAGTACGCTACATCGAACAGACGACGGTCGACGACGACTTCCATATCCGAGCACGAAACGACGCCCGGGAGTTCGGACTGTCCGCCCCAGATATATCCTCCGGCCAGCTTCTCTCGCTCCTCGCGGCGCTCGTAGCAACGGACTCCAACCGCAGCGGTGTCGCGGCTACTCCTGCTGCGGGAATCGTCGGACTTTACTTATTTGACGGTCTCGGACCCGATGGGCACCTCACTTTTATCGACCCCGAGCATGAGCATCAGAACCAGGCAAAGGATGTGTTCCGTGCCGCCGGCCACAGTCACTATCGTTTCCTCCCCTCCCGTCCACTAGAGGTCATGGGACGTCTGGCGCCGGACTCTTACCGCATCGTCGTTGGCGATGTGCCCGCTCTTGACCTCCCAACATTCATTGATGAAGCCTGGCCGCTTCTGCAGTCTGGCGGCGTGCTCGTTCTCCTCGATGCGCTATTCGACGGACTCCTCGGCGACGAGACACGTACAGATCGGGAATTTGTCAGCGCCCGGGAGGCTGATGAGAAGCTTCGCAGCTTCGAGGACGCTCTCATTACCCGCCTCCCGCTCGGGGCCGGTGCGATAATCGCGTTCAAGAAATAGACTCCCCGATTCCTTGGGGATCGCTTCTGGCATCTCACATGACGAAAGGACGTCGGAAAGCCCCCAACAAAGGGGACGTGCGGGAGCTAAAGGCAACCGAAGAGCTGCTCTAAAGAAAGGAAAAAATCCCCGGAAAAACCGGGGATTTTTCGTGCGCATGAATGAGGGTCTAGACCACGTGGTTCTTCCCCACCACGACAACGCCGTTGGCGGAGACGTTAAACCGCTCCGCGTCCCGGTCGTTGTCAACACCGATAAACTCGCCGTCAGAGACCACGACGTTCTTATCCAGGATGGCATGTCGCACAACAGCGCCACGACCGATGCGGACGCCAGGCATCAGGACTGCACCTTCAACGGTTGCACCTTCTTCGACGATGACGTTGGTGGACACCACCGAGTTACGAACCGTTGCACCAGAAATGATGGACCCGTTGGCAACCATCGAAGACTGAGCAATACCTCCCTGGACGAACTTCGCCGGTGGCAAGTTGCCGTCATCCGTCGAATGGATCGGCCACTTCTGGTTGTACAAGTTGAACACCGGATTGACGCTGATGAGATCCATATGCGCGTCGTAGAACGCATCGATCGTACCGACATCGCGCCAGTAACCCTTGTCCCTTTCCGTCGAGCCAGGAACCTCGTTTTCAGAGAAATCGTAGACGTGGGCTTCACCCTGTTCGACGAAGTGCGGAATGATGTTTCCACCCATATCGTGGGAGGAATTTTCGTCTTCCGCGTCAGCCTGCAGAGCCTCAATGAGCTTGTCGGTGGTGAACACGTAGTTGCCCATCGACGCGAAGGTCACGTTCGGATCGTCCGGGGTGCTCGGAGGATCCGCCGGCTTCTCCAGGAACTCCGTGATGGTTCCGTCATCGTTGGACTGGATACAGCCGAACGCTGTCGCCTCCTGCCGCGGAACGCGGATACCAGCAACCGTTGCCGCTTTGCCCGATTTGATGTGCTCCTCCACCATCTGAGCTGGATCCATGCGGTAAACGTGATCTGCACCGAAGACGATGACGTACTCAGGGTTCTCATCGTAGATCAGGTTAAGAGACTGAAGGATCGCGTCGGCTGAACCGTTGAACCAGCGCTGCCCCAGGCGTTGCTGTGCGGGTACTGGGGCAATGTAATTTCCGGTCAGTCCGGAAACCTGCCAGGCCTGAGAGATATGGCGGTCAAGGGAGTGAGACTTGTACTGCGTAAGCACGCAGATTTTGAGGTAACCGGCGTTAACCAGGTTGCTCAACACGAAGTCGATGAGTCGGTAGCTACCGCCGAAAGGAACGGCGGGCTTTGCGCGGTCAGCTGTAAGGGGAAAGAGCCGCTTCCCCTCGCCGCCTGCCAGGACAATGGAAAGAACGGACGGTTGGTTTCTCATACCTCCAATTTATAGCGGAACGCGACTTTTGTCTCGGAAAGTGATCTCCACCACCGATGCTTCTCAAAAAAGAGGCATGTACCAGCGATTCTCCTGGAGGAACAGGTCTTACACCCGCCCCAAGGAACCACCCCCTAATGGTGGTATCTTCAAAATTAATTACCGATCCAAAACTATGTGCAGGCTCCTCCCACCGAGAATTCATCCATCTGCACGGTTACCCATGCTCCCACTCATCTGCAGAGTTGGCGCTAACGCACCCTGTCCGTGCGCGCGCTCCTCGTTGCAATCCCCGCAGTCGCTCCCCCACGCACATACGTGCAACCGCACGCACGTACAACCGCACGTACACGTCGGTAGGTACATGTCTGCGCATCTGTGGGTACGCGTCGGTGGGTACATGTCTGCGCGTCTGCAGGTATACGGCGATGGGTACGTGTCTGTGCATGTCCGTGCACATCAGGAGCAAGAAGACCTGCAGAATAAATATATTCCAGCTAGATTAGTTGGTATGCGAGTAGGAATGATGACAAGAGAGTACCCGCCAGAAGTCTACGGAGGCGCCGGCGTACATGTGACGGAGCTAACCCGTTTCATGCGCGAAATCGACGGCGTCGATGTCGACGTGCACTGCATGGGTGCTCCCCGCGACGAAGCAAATGTCTACGCCCACGGCGTGGACCCGGAGCTGGAGAATGCCAACTCCGCCATTAAGACCCTGTCCACCGGCCTGCGGATGGCTAACGCAGCTGACAATCTTGACGTTGTGCATTCGCACACGTGGTACGCCGGTCTCGGCGGACACCTCACGGGAAAGCTCTACGGAATCCCCCACGTAGCCACTGCCCACTCCCTCGAACCACACCGCCCGTGGAAGCGTGAACAGCTCGGCGGCGGCTACGACGTCTCCTCTTGGAGCGAGAAGAATGCGATGGAAAACGCAGACGCCGTCATCGCTGTGTCCGCGAAGATGAAGGATTCCATTCTTGATGCATACCCCAACATCGATCCGGACAAGGTTCGCATCGTTCTCAACGGTATCGATACCGAGTTGTGGCAGCCACGCCCCACTTTCGATGAAGCGGAGAACTCCATCCTCAAGGAACTCGGAGTCGACCCCACCCGTCCGATCGCTGCATTCGTCGGCCGCATCACGCGCCAGAAGGGTGTCGGCCACCTTGTCAAGGCAGCCAGCCACTTCGACGACGGCGTTCAGCTCGTTCTCTGCGCGGGCGCGCCGGATACCCCCGAAATTGCAGCCGAAACGGAACGCTTGGTCAAGGATCTGCAAGAACAGCGCGACGGCATCTTCTGGGTGCAGGAATTCCTCCCGAAGCCGAAGATCCAAGAAATTTTGACGGCAGCCGATACGTTCGTCTGCCCGTCTATCTACGAGCCGCTCGGAATCGTCAACCTCGAGGCCATGGCCTGTGGAGCAGCGGTGGTGGCTTCTGACGTGGGAGGCATCCCCGAGGTTGTTGTCGACGGCACGACCGGTTCCCTCGTCCACTACGACGAGAATGACACGGAAGCTTTCGAACGCGACATCGCAGCAGCCGTGAACAAGATGGTCTCAGACCGTGAGGCCGCTAAGGCATTCGGAGAGCGCGGACGCACCCGCGCCGTCGAGGACTTCTCCTGGGCTACTATCGCTCAGCAGACGATCGACGTGTACAAGTCTCTCATGTAGGCACTTTTTCCAACGGCCAAGAGCCAAAGGGCGTGACGCTTTTCCGTCACGCCCTTTTTGTATTTCACACGGCTCCCTCACTCTGCTCCTCCCCGACCCGGCGCATTCATATTCCCGTCTTTTCCAGTTTCTCTAGACTTTCAGTCTCTTCGAGTTGTATTAGCCGCGGGGTGGAAGATCCCGACTAGATGAGCTGCCGGTGCATGACACACGCTATGAGCCAACGAGTTCTCATGGTGGGGGTTCGCGTTGTACTGCGTTGGGTGGCTCCCCCTATGCGCGCACCCCTTGTCGGTGTCCGTTTTGGGTACACGCACTCGCGGAAGCGCACGTCCACTGACGCGTGAAACCACAAGTCACGTGCAAAAGCTGCTTTTGTCTCTAGACAGAACGAATCTTTTGGTTTTGAAAACGGTTAGGAAGCGCGGCCTACCACTCTATGGCCAGGCGAAACAGCACGTGGTTGCAGTTTCCGGGTACTCTCGGAGGTAATCCTGAGCCGGATGCCTGCAGCTCGCTGCAGGAGACACGGCTTTGTGCACGAACAGTGCAGCCTATTCCGCAGGGTGAAGAAAAACTTTTGTCCACACAGATAGGAAAGTAAACATGGTCACTCACCGCCCAGAACTGCACATCACCGCCCCCGCAGGCGTGTTAGAGGCACCGGCGGGGTCGCTCCTCAAGGACGGCACGTGGCACATCATGTACCAGTACGAACCCCAGGCTGACGGACACGGCCACTGGGGGCACGTCACCTCCCCCCACTTCTCGCCCTTTCATTGGTCAGAGCAGCAAGATATCCTTGCCCCGACGGAAAACGAAACGGACTTGTGGGCCGGTTCCGTTATTAGTGATGCCGGCCAGGTAAAGCTCTTTTTCACTTCCGTCTTCGGCACGAAGACGGAAGTTCACCGCGCGGACATCGTGGATGGGACAGCACAACGCAAGGGCTGCGTTGTCGGAGACGGTGAAGGGGGGTCGAATTTCCGCTCTCCATGTGTCATCGCGCGGGGAGCCGGATGGCTCATGCTCGCGGTTAGTGGACCGGAGGATGATCCACGACCTGTGATCCTCGAGTCGCTCGACACTACTAATTGGAGTCTCATTGGTGATCTGGAGTTCTCCGGTAAATCGGGTCTCGAGGGAATCCCGCAGCTTGTAAGCCCCCGTATCATTGTGCTCGCTGACGAGTTCACAGGCGATTACCACGACGTGCTTCTTGTCACCGTCCAATTCGGTGAAATCGACATCTGTGGTTACCTTGTCGGTCACTTGCATGGAGCAACTTTTGAGGTCGAAACACCGTTCACCCGCATCGACTACGGTCATGACTTCTCCCGCCCACGTACAACCAACTTTGATGTTACTGACACGACATCTCTTGAGGGAGCAATCATTTTCGGACTTATGGACGGTGGCGGCGCTCTCCATGATTTGGATACCGATCCCTCGTTTAGCTCCGAAGATTGGGTGAATTGTCTGTCCGCGCCGCGACTGGTCACGCTCCAAGACGGTCATCTGTTTCAGACACCGTACCCAGGTCTTACATCGGAAATTGAAAAGACGGAGCGCGCCTCTCTGTGGAGTGGTTTGTTCAGTGTGGGAGAGGGGGAAATTTCCGTCGCACTCGTCGATCACGACGACAACATTTACGCGACCATCTCTCATACAAAGGATGCCGTATTCCTCGATCGCTCCGAGAGCAGCTTCTTCCCAGAAGATGAGATGGCAGAGGCTCCCGTTACATGCAGCGACACCCAATCTATGTCGATTCTTGTTGACGGTTCCACGGTCGAGGTTTTTGCCGATGGTGGTGCCGCTACGCTCTCCTCACGTGTGTATTTCGACCATGACTTCTATCGTTTCGCAGTCCGCACAACTGGTGGTGCCGTCCTGGAACAGGTAGTCGCAGACTAGTCCGACGACGCCGGGTGTGCCTCTCACGGCACGCCTGGGAACAGGGAAAACCGGACTTACGTCAAAAACTATCCACCGCACCCTCTTTGCAGGAAAGACAAAGGATGCCGTACGTTCGCGCTTGTGCGACGTACGGCATTCTATTAATTGTCCATGTACATCAGCTATGTGTGGCTTCCCTGTCTCCGAAGCCCCCTATTGGTGGTTCGTCTAACACTTTGGACAATCTGGGCGCTTTTACTTCTTCTTCAATCGAGTGATCGTGGAGCGGGCGGTGACAGTCATGGTGTCTGGTAGGCGACTGGCTCTGCGAGCGAGTTCATCCTGATCGATCACCTGCGCAGACGGGCTCATCGCGATCTGAGCGAGGATCGAATCGTGATCCAGCGTCATCGGGAACTCCACAAGTTGGGGAGCATCGATGGCCTCGAAGAACTCTGCCACTTGATCGATAATCTCCTCGACCTTGTGCGGGCGAACATCCGGAATTTCCAACGGCGCACGCAGCTCGCCAAGATGCCCTTCATGGGAAGTAAGAACCACGAGCTCTCCTCCGTCCTTAAGGACACGGGCGAATTCAGCAGGATTACGTGGCGCAAAAATGGCAGAGATAACATCAACGGATTCGTTGAGGAGTGGCAGGGTGCGCAGCGCATCGGCAACTACGGCGCCTACACGCGGATGACATTGAGCGAGCTTTTCCGCCGCAGGCAGGGATACATCGATGGCAACACCGACGGATTGGTCAACGCTATCCAGGGTGTGGGAAAGGTAATACCCGGTGCCGGCACCCACCTCACAGAGGGCGACTTCTTGGGTAACCGGAATATCAGCATCATTCACGGCCTCGCCTACCGAGCGTGTGACGGCCTCCACGAACGGCGCAAAGTGGCCGTTGGCCAGGAAGATATCTCGCGCTTCCACCATCTTTTCGTCATCTCCAGCGGGGAGTTCCCCGTCTGAGAGGATGACGTACCCCTCTTCACTAATCGGGTATTTCCGCCCATGTTCGGAAATGAGGGCGGTCCAATCCTCGTTGCCCCGCAGAGTTACCCCATGAAAGCTCTCGCTGGGATCCTGCAGTAAATGGATGACATCACTCAGCATGTGTGTGCGCGCTCGTTTCTACTTCGACAGCAGTGCGTTTTTCTTTACAAAAATGGTAGTACAGACCTGGTCACGTAATCTACCTATTGTTCTACATTTGTAGATTTTCTAGTTAAAACAAAAATCCCCGGACAGTAGTCACACTCGTCCGGGGGAAGGAATCGTCGCGGTTTAGCCGCGAAGCGAAATCCGTATGGCCGCAGCGCGTTACGCCTCAGCCACATCGGTCAACAGGCTGCCTAGTTCGCCTGCCTCTTCCTTATTCAGCTCAATGACGAGCCGACCGCCTCCGTCGGTGGGGATGCGCATCACGATCTTGCGCCCCTCTTCCACCGCTTCCATAGGACCATTACCAGTCCGAGGTTTCATCGCTGCCATGGTGTAGAAAACTCCTTCTCCAAAGTTCGTGACTACAGCTCAGTCACGCTATACTTTGCAATTCTACCCAAATTTTAGACGTTCAGGGCAGGTTCCATGTCCACGATTCCACGTTTTCGCAGCTAGATGCGCCCCTGCACTGCAGGGTCTGGCTCGCTTCCTGTGGGGATTCCGGTCACCCGAGATGTCGAATTGTCCTGTTCCCCACTTTTGTAGATAGCCATCAGTGCCGCATCGACTTGGTCCTGCCGATACCCACGTGGCGCGAGTTCAAACCGAATATCCTGCAACCGCCCCTCGGCGATAGCTTTCTCATTATTCGCGATGACATCACGGTGCTCAACGGGCGGCAGTGGCTCTCCCGTGCCGAAAACGCGGTAAAAGATATATCCGAATGCTGCGATGACAAGGGCAAGAATGAGGACTACCACTGCCCACATAATTAGAGAGCCGTTCATGCTTTCTTCGCGTTCTCCCTCTTCTTATGCTGTTTCACAATGTGTTGGACGGCATCGTCAACGGAATCGGTCGTGATAAACAGGTCGAGATCGTCCTTGTTTATCATTCCTTCTGCGACGAGCTTGTTCTTCATCCAGTCTACGAGACCAGCCCAGTACTCTGTCCCCAGCATCACAATCGGGTAGTTGGTCATCTTGCCGGTTTGCACCATGCACAGGACTTCACACAGCTCATCCATCGTGCCAAAACCACCAGGCAAGCAGACGAAGGCCTCAGAGTACTTGAGGAACATGGTCTTACGCACAAAGAAGTAGCGGAAGTTCAGCCCGAGGTCTACCCAGTCGTTGAGATGTTGCTCGTGAGGGAGCTCAATGCCGAGTCCGATAGATAGTCCATCAGCCTCGCACGCACCGCGGTTGGGGGCCTCCATGAGGCCAGGACCACCGCCGGTGATGACGGCGTATCCGGCCTCAGCTAGCTTGCGCCCTAGTTCCACGCCAAGCTCGTAATAGGGGTGCCCCTCCTCCACTCGGGCAGATCCGAATACCGTGACCGCCTCTGGGATTTCAGCAAGTGCCCCGAAACCGTCGACAAATTCACTCTGAATTCTCAGTACACGCCACGGGTCTTCGTGCAACCAGTCGGTGGAGTGTTGAGTATCGAGGAGTCGCTGATCCGTGGTTGAACTCTGCGTCCCGCCATGGCGCATAAGAACCGGACCACGAAGGAACCGGGCCTGCTTATCTGAGGACGGGGTACGAGTTGGAGCCATGAAATATCACTTTCTTTCTAATATGGAACGTTCATAGTAACGCGAACCTGGCTTGCCTGCAGGGTTTGTACAAACGGGCTAGCCTTCCGAAAGCTGCAATTCTTGTGAGACGCAAGCGAAAGGGCAGTGAAAGGTCAGCGAAAGGTCACGGTGCCAGCACAGGGCGAGACTGTCAGAACGACACACGATGTGTTACGCACAAACGCCGATGTGCGGCGCCAGCATGCGTCGACCGTGCAGCCCGCCGGTGGCGAGCCGAGCGATTTTACTGTGCGCTGTCTTGCGATGTGAGAAAAGCCGTGATGAGCTCGGAGACCTCCGTAATCTGACTAACAGGGCACTGCTCTTCCGGCTTGTGGCACAACGATGGATCTCCTGGCCCGCAGTTAACCGAGGGGATTCCCAGGGTGGCAAGTCGCGCGACATCCGTCCAGCCGTATTTGGCGCGGACCTTTCCCGCAAGCCGGACAAAATCTGCAGCTACCGGATGGGAAAGTCCGGGGGCGGCAGCAGGAGACACGTCATCATATTCAATGTCCACGAGGTCTTCGGCATGATCGGGGTCGCCACCGCCAATGACGGTACACATGTGCGCCTTCGCTTCCTCGACGGTTCGATCCGGGGCATACCGGAAGTTAACGAACATGACGGCCTCGTCGGGGATGGTGTTTTTCGCAACACCAGCTTCCGCGACAGTGGCGTTAAATCCCTCCCGGTAGATGCACCCATCGATGTCCACCTCGCGCGGTTCATCCGCCGCGATACGAGTAAGGATCGGCCCCAACTTGTGCAACGCATTCTCCCCCAGCCACGCCCGCGCCGAGTGAGCGCGCGTACCCCGGGCGGTGAGCTTCATCCTGATGGTCCCCTGACAGCCGGCCTCCACGTATCCACCGGTAGGTTCCCCGAGAATGGCAAAGTCAGCGTCCATCCAGCCCGGGTGAGCATCGATAAACTTCTGCAACCCCGAGTACTGGGCGGCAATTTCCTCGCACTCGTAGAAGATAGCGGTAATGTCCGCAGTGAGCTCATCGGAATCTGCAAGGAGAGCAAGTGCGTGGAGGAAAACGGCATCGCCTGATTTCATGTCCACGCTTCCCAACCCGTGGATGACTCCGTCTTCCACGATGGCGGGGATATTCCCGGCGGCGGGAACAGTATCCAGGTGGCCGGCGAGGATGACTCTGCGCCCAAGGCCACGCTTTGTCCGCGCACCGACGGTGTTGGCTATCCGCACCGTCTCTAAGCCCAGACCACGCAGCGCCTCCTCCACGGCATCGGCGATGGCCTTTTCTGATCGCGATTCGCTGGGAATGTCGACGAGCTGTTGGGTAAGCAACACAGGGTCGGTGAGATCGAGGGCGGTATTCATGCCGTAATGCTACCGCAGCCTCAGATGTGGACCGATTGCAAGCGCCTCAAGCCTCGTCAGATAAGCTAGAACCCATGACAATTCAAGGGGCACGAGCCGTAGGGATCGCTAACATCGCAGCAGATGGGACAGTCCTCGACACGTGGTACCCGCAGCCACAACTGGCGCAGCCCAAGCGCTCCGAAACGCGGCGCCTCGGGGCAAGCGATCTTTCCCCGCGGCTGCTCAATCTTGTCTATATCGACCAGGATCGGATGGTCGAACAGGTCGCCGTCGAAACGTGTATCGCAGATCTGAGCAAGCCGGTCGTTGATGCCCACGATGCGTACCTTCGTTTGCATCTTCTTTCTCACCGCCTCGTCGTTCCCGGATCCATCAGCATGGAGGGGCTCATCGATGCCCTCGCGCTTGCTGTGTGGACAAATAAAGGTCCGTGCCTGCCCGATAACTTCGAATTCGTGCGTACGACGCTCCGCGCCCGTGGTCTCATCCACGTTTACGGCGTAGAGAAGATCCCGCGCATGCTGGATTACGTTGTTCCTTCGGGCGTGCAGATCGCCGAGGCCGAGCGTGTCCGCCTTGGCGCCTACCTCACGGAAGGAACGCTCGTTTTGCGCGAGGGATTCGTTTCCTTCAACGCCGGCACATACGGGCCGGATCGCATCGAGGGGCGCCTCACCTCAGGGGTGACGATTGGCGAGGGCAGCATCATGGCGCTTGGCTCATCCGCGCTCTCACCGGCAGTGAACGGCGTACGCCCCCTCATGTATGTCGGTCGCAACTGTCGCGTCGGAGAAAACACCACAATCATTGGTGTCTCCATCGGCGATAACTGCACGATCGCGCCGGGCTTAACGATTACCCCGGAGACGCTGGTGCAATTCGGTGATTCTTCGTCTCCGCGTCCCCTGGGCCCGGTTCTCGAACCTAACTGGTCGATTTCTCACCCTATGGGAGCTAACGTCCTCGCCGCTACACACGTCTAGAGTTCATCGTCACGCGTGCCACACCCCAATTGCCAGCGCAATTGCGGTGACAATACCCTTACCACAAATGGACTACTTTCGAACGTTAGTTTCCCCCTCCCCGCTACCCCCGTCTGTAGTGTGAGATGATTCAAACGCTTAGAATCCCACCATGGCTTGGACTAATAAAAGACAACGAACCGCCACGGATGGCAGTTCTGCCGGCAGTGCCGGCAGTGCCGGCGCACCACATACCTCTGATTCCTCACGGCTAGGATCGGGGCTCCAGGTGCGACACCTGACCATGATGGGCCTCGGCTCGGCGATCGGCGCGGGCCTCTTCCTGGGCACCGGTGTCGGTATCCAAGTCGCTGGCCCTTCCGTCCTCCTTGCCTATATCGTCGCCGGCCTCCTCGTCATCGGGGCCATGCAGATGCTCGGCGAGATGGGCGCAGCCCGACCTGCGTCCGGTTCCTTCTCCGTCTACGCCGAAATGGCATTCGGTCGCTGGGCAGGTTTTTACCTCGGCTGGCTGTACTGGTTCATGCTCATCATGGTCCTCGGCGCTGAGATGACCGGCGCATCTGCCATTATGGCCTCCTGGTTCGGTGTCGATCCGTGGATTCCAGCACTGGTCTGTGTCGTCTTCTTCGCAGTGGTGAACCTCATGCAGGTGAAGGGCTTCGGCGAGTTCGAGTTCTGGTTCGCCTTCATCAAGGTCGCTGTTATCGGCATCTTCCTCTTCATCGGCGTGCTGCTTATTTTTGGTCTTCTTCCGGGGACGGAGTACATCGGCGCGCAGCACATCCGGGAGTCCGGCTTCCTCCCCAACGGCCTGCCAGGCCTAGCCGCGGGGCTACTTGCCGTCGCCTTCGCTTTCGGCGGCATCGAGATCGTGACGATCGCAGCCGCAGAGTCCGCTGACCCCGTGCGGTCCATCTCCCTGGCCGTGCGCTCCACCATCTGGCGCATCTCCGTGTTCTACCTCGGCAGCGTCTTGGTCATCTGCTTCCTGCTCCCCTTCGGCGACATCGCCGGAGCGGACACAGCAGCTGAAAGCCCATTTACGCGCATCCTTGCGATGGCTAACATCCCGGGTGTTGTGGGCATTATGGAGGTTGTCATCGTCCTCGCGCTGCTCAGCGCCTTCAACGCGCAGATTTACGCCTCCTCTCGCCTGGCCTACTCGCTGGCCACCCGCGACGATGCTCCCGCTATCCTGGGGGTCACCAACCGCCACGACGTGCCTATGAACTCGGTAATCCTGTCCATGATCTTCGCCTTTGTCTCCGTTGGCCTGCAGTTCTGGAATCCGCCGGGACTGCTGGAGTTTCTCCTCAATGCTGTCGGCGGCATTCTCATCGTCGTCTGGGGCACGATCGCACTTTCCTGGATCAAGCTTCACCCGCAGTTCAAGGCCTCGGGCGAACTGACGGAGGTGCACATGCCAGGCCACCCTTACACGGGCTGGGCGACATTCGGCATCCTCGTCGTCATCGTCATTCTCATGCTGTTTGATGCCGGTGCCCGCCAGCAGCTGTTCGCACTGTGCGTCATGTCCGCCCTTATCCTGTTCATCGCTTTCATCACCGGCCGTTGGTCACGAGATTCCGAGCCGCGCTACCGCAAGCGTCGCCGACAGGCGTAGCGCCAGGGTGTTACCCTTACATTTCTGTGTACATGTTCTAGACCAAAAAGGAGATAGTCCACCGTGACCATGAGTTCCGCCCACGCGTGGGGCATTGCCACCGTATCCACCGCTGAGAAGTCCAAGGGCACTGTCCTCGACGTGTGGTACCCGGACCCGATCGAGGGCGGTGACCGAGCAACCGTCGAAAAGCTCACGTCGACTGATGAGGATCGCCAGGTTGAGCGCGTCGTCTACGAGTGCACCATCGACGACCTTTCCCAGCCCCCGGCCGATACGTACGATGCTTTCCTCCGCCTGCACCTTCTCTCCGCCCGCGGGGTCAAGCCGAACGAGATCAACCTCGACGGCATTTTCGGCGTGCTGAACAACGTGGTGTGGACCAACTTCGGCCCCTGCCTGCCGGAAGGCTTTGAGCTCACCCGCGCCAAGCTGCAGGCACGCGGCGAGGGTCAGGTCATCATCTTCCTCATCGATAAGTTCCCCCGCATGGTGGACTACGTCGTCCCCTCCGGCGTGCGCATCGGTAACGCGGACCGCATCCGCCTCGGCGCGCACCTCGCCGAGGGAACCACCGTCATGCATGAGGGGTTTGTCAACTACAACGCCGGCACCCTCGGGGCCTCCATGGTCGAGGGTCGTGTCTCTCAGGGGGTCATCGTCGGCGACCAAACCGACATCGGTGGCGGTGCCTCCACCATGGGCACGCTATCCGGCGGCGGCAAGGAGCGCGTCAGCTTGGGCAAGCGCTGCCTCCTCGGCGCGAACTCCGGTCTCGGTATTGCGCTTGGCGACGACTGTGTGGTCGAGGCTGGCCTGTACGTCACCGCTGGTTCGAAGGTGCTTGTCGACGGCGAGCCGGTCAAGGCCGCAGCCCTTTCCGGCAAGTCCAACATGCTGTTCCGCCGCAACTCGCTGAACGGTGCCATCGAGGTCGTCCCGTGGAAGACGTCCGCCGTTTCGCTTAACGATTCACTCCACAAGAACTAAAGAAAGTTACATTCATGTCCACCCCTGCTCACGACACTGAAGCAGCTCCACAGCTCGGTAGCGGCCTGAAGGTCCGCCACCTCACGATGATGGGCCTCGGCTCCACCATTGGCGCTGGCCTCTTCCTCGGTACCGGCGTTGCTATTCAGGCCGCCGGCCCCTCGGCACTCGTTGCCTACATCCTCGCCGGCATCATGGCTATCCTCATCATGCAAATGCTCGGCGAAATGGGAACGGTCATTCCCGCTTCCGGTTCCTTCTCCGAATACGCGGAGCACGCCATTGGCCGCTGGGCCGGGTTCACGCAGGGGTGGATCTACTGGCTGGCGACGGTCGCTGTGCTCGGCGCGGAGATTACCGGCGCATCCGCCTTCGTCGCCTCGTGGTTCGATGTCTCTCCGTGGGTCCCGGCGCTCATCTTCGTTCTCTTCTTCGGCGTGGTGAACCTCCTGCGCGTGCGCGCCTTTGGCGAGTTCGAGTTCTGGTTTGCTTTTGTGAAGGTCGCCGTCCTCGTCGCGTTCCTCATCATCGGCGTGCTCCTCATCTTCGGGCTTCTGCCCGGTCACACGTTCATTGGTTTGCACAACGTGCAGGAATCAGGTTTTACGCCGAACGGCGTGGCCGGCATCGCCAGCGCCCTGTTGGCCGTCGCTTTCGCCTTTGGTGGCATCGAAGTTGTCGCTATTGCATCCGCAGAGTCTGATGACCCGAAGAAGTCGCTTGTGAACGCCGTGCGTTCCACGATTACTCGCGTGTTTGTGTTCTACCTCGGTTCCGTGGCCATCATCACGCTGCTGCTCCCTTACTCGGAGATCGGTGCCGCTGACTCTGCTGCCGACAGCCCCTTCACCAAGGTACTGGCTCTGGCGGGAATCCCCGGTGTGGTGACGTTCATGGAGGTCGTTATCACTCTTGCACTGCTCAGTGCCTTCAACGCGCAAATCTACGCGTCTAGCCGCATGATGTTTTCTCTGGCACAGCGCCACGACGCACCGTCGATCTTCACCAAGGTCAATCACCGTGGTGTACCGACGGCTGCGATTACCCTTTCCATCATCTTGTCGCTCATCATGGTGGTACTGAACTACATCGATGCTGCAGCCGTGCTCACCTTCATGCTGAATGCCGCCGGGGCCTCGTTGCTCATTGTGTGGGTGTTTATCACGGTTTCGGAGCTGCGCCTCCGCCCGCGCTTGGAGGAAAAATACGACCTGCCCATCCGAATGTGGGCGTACCCGTACCTTAACTGGGCGGCACTGGTGGCCTTTGTGTTGCTTGCCATCCTCATGCTCAGCGATCCGTCTGCACGTGTGCAGCTGATTTCCGCCGCCGTCATGTTTGCCATTCTCTTCGTAGCAGGCCTCGTCAATTCGAAGGCGCGTAGCCTCAGCCCCTGGGAGAAGGCACCACTGCCCGAGCACATATAACCGCGTTCGCGGCTTACCACCAGAGAAGAAAAACTACCCGCATTGGTGAGGCGTACTCCGCCCCAACAATGCGGGTTTTCACCTCTTAACACTTCGTTTGCGGGCTTCGTTTGCGAAGTACGCTTGCGCCCCAGCCAGCTGGCGACTCTCCTGAAGCGCTCTTGTGATGGTGCGAGCCGCCACGCTCGCAGACGGTGTTCCGTGACCGCCCCAGATTGGACTGCTGCCTAGCTAAAAATCCGCCTTGAAACGACTGGATGGCAGCCGCTGCCACGACGTTTCTGCAGGAGGCCGACGTGTGTCACCATGCGCGGCACCTCCTCACGCGGTTAGCGCGTAGCTGGTGCAGAAGCCGCTGTTTTTTAACACCTAATAATTTTGTCCTTCACATTCTATTGTCGTGGAGGGGGGAGCCGCTTATCCCCGGGACGTACATTGCCTATTCCCACGCGGATGTGCTCCCGCCACACCATGGGCAGCCCCATACTCTGCAGCAGCGCATCCGTTTCGGACCCTGATCGAATTTCAGACGCTTACATCCGGATTCACCGCGCAGGTGCGATCTGCTGAGCATACCAAGGAGGAAAACATAGTGAACACGTCCAGCATCTCCCCCAACGCCATTGCCGTTGCGCTGTGCGGTCTAGCCATCTCAGGGTATGTTGCTGTAGCACATGAATCCGTCTGGGGATTCGTGATCCTGCTTGCGCTGACCCCAGTAGGTGCCTTCCTCGTCAACCGGGCAAAGACCAACGGCACGAGCGAAACGTAGTTTCTACAGCAAAGGGCGACTGTGGTACTGCCTCCTGGAGGCAGTACCACAGTCGCCCTTTGTTTTTTGTGTCGCACAGGAACCCTTCGCTCCCTCATCGCTGGCGTGAGGGGGACACGGGAAGGGAGGAGCGTCGACAAGCAAAAAGAGGAATCGAGTACTACTGGGGAGCTTCCGTGTGCACGACCTTGATCGACTTGTTCCGGAAGGTCCACAACTTGTTGATGATGAAGTTGATCGGCATCGCGGCGAGAACGGAAATGGCGTTAGCCCAGTACACGCGGGTACGGAAGCCGGTCGTATCGTCGAAGATGTGGGTGGGTAGGGCGATCGGCGAAGTCGGATTCATCAGTAGCGTCGCCACAACCTGGCTTACCACCAACGCGCCGATGCCGGTAAGGAGGAACTTCCAGTACCCGCGGAACCACCCCACGGTCTTGTCTTTGAACGTCCAGAACCGATTGAGTTGGTAATTCCACGTGTTAGCAACGAGGAACGCAATCGTAATCATGACGTGGTACCAGCGGATATTAAATGGCGTGCCAAACAGATTGGCCACCACCTGATCCTGATCCAGCGAACCAAACCGGTGCAGCACCCACACAACGAAGAAATTGACGAGGGTACCCGAGCCACCAACAATGCCGAATTTCAGGAACTCACGAATGTTGGTAGTTACACGTTTACTAGGCATGCGGCATCTCCTCCGGTTATGCCTGCAGTCGCTTCGCAGCGGCGATCGCGTCCTCGTCGGTGATAGTCATCGCAATGCGGACGTGCTCAGCGCCAGCGGGACCGTAGAAATCACCAGGCGTGACAAGGAGCCCGCGCTCAGCGAACCACCGTGCCGTGTCCCAGCAGTTTTCACTGCGGGTGACCCACAGGTACAGGCCGGCATCAGAGTGATCGATGGTCAGCCCCGCAGACGTTAAAGCCTCAGACAGTACTTTCCGACGGGCGAAGTAGCGGGCTTTTTGGAAAGACTCCTGCTCATCGTCGTTAAGGGCGGCAATCGTCGCATACTGCACCGGGTACGGCATCATGAAGCCGCCGTGCTTGCGGATGAGAGTGAGCTCGTCGATGAGATCCTTGTCCCCCACGACGAAACCGGAACGGTACCCCGCAAGGTTCGATGTCTTGGACAGCGAGTGAACGGCGATGAGGCCGGTATGGTCGCCATCGCACACCGCCGGATCGAGGATCGACACGGGCTTCTTATCCGTCCACCCCATCCCCAGGTAGCACTCGTCGCTGACGAGGATCGCGCCACGCTCCCGCGCATCAGCCACGTACTCACGCAGCTGCTCCACGGTCAGAACCTCGCCGGACGGGTTGTTCGGGGAATTAATGAAGGTGAGATCCGCGCCGTCCTTCACAATCTTCGCATCGGCGAAAATCGCCCCGATCTCGTAGGTGGGGTAGGCAAGTTCCGGGTAGGCGACGCTCTCCACGCGCAGCTGTGCGGGCAGGTTCGCGATGAGCTCCTTCGTGCCGATGACCGGCAGCACCCCCGTGATCCCCTGCATGTTGTAGCGGCGCTCGAGGGAGGAGACAATGGCCTCGCGGAGCTCGGGGACCCCGATGGTGGGCGGGTAGCCCGACAGCGCGGCCGCTTCCGACAACGCCACCTGGATGGATGGGAAGACGGGGTCGACCGGTGCCCCGACGGTCAGTTTGACCATGCCGTCGGGGTGGTTCTTCGCGGTTTCTTCCAGCGGGGCGAGTTGATCCCACGGGAATACAGGGAGCTTAATGGGGTGTCGCACGTTCAATCACCGTCTCTTTTCGCAATATACAAACGGGCTGCGGTTTACCGCAGCCCGCACGGAGGTTCCAGCGTTTTTCCTACGCTAGGTTCCTATTCGCCATCCTTCTTGGGGAGCTTTGCCACCAGTGGCGGATCGAAGTCCTGCGCGCCGAGTTTTGCTGCGCCACCCGGGGATCCGAGATCCTCGAAGAACGCGGCGTTGGCCTCGTTGTAGTCGATCCACTCGTCCGGAACATCATCCTCGTAGAAGATGGCCTCTACCGGACACACCGGCTCGCATGCGCCACAGTCAACGCACTCGTCCGGATGGATGTACAGGCTTCGTGCACCCTCATAGATGCAGTCCACGGGACATTCTTCAACACATGCCTTGTCCTTAACATCAACGCATGGTTCAGCGATTGTGTATGTCATTTACCTCTCCACATCTGGGTTATCTTCCGCCATTGTAATAAGGGGCCATAGTCCACCACAAACCCCCGCGCCGATAAGCGCGATTGTGCGTGGGCCAACAGGCAACAAAATGTCCGGGCGCTGGGGTGCCAGCCACACGAGGATGCCGACAACGGCGAGCCACACAACGAGGGGAACCCCAGCGACAAGGCGGGAGGAGGTCCACAACCGCGAGGTTCTGCTCAGCACCATGGTGAACAGGAAGGCCACCACCACGGTGTACGGCACTTTCGCCCCGAGGTAAACCACCTCGAGGAGTGCGGAAATCGCCGCGAACAGCGAAAGCCACACATACGCTGTACCGATTCCCTTCCGGTTTCGCATCCTTTCTAAACTGCCTGGTAGTCGGCGGGTGCGACCTGGTAGTGCTCACGCCGACGAAGCGGCTGGCTCATGAGGTTGGACAGGCAGAAAACGTAGCCGTCGGCCTGGGCGAAGGCCTGATGGGGGTTGACGTCACTGACCGAGCCATCGGCGATCCACAGCTGCGTCGCGTGTGCCTTCATCGCCTCTGCCTTCGCGTTGTAGGCTCGTTCGTCCAGCTCAATGACCTTGTCGGAGTGCTCGACGGTGACGATCTCCTCGGGGGTGGGGATCCGCCACGGGGACCGCACGATTCCGGCGAGCCCGGCCCGGACGTCGTCGGCAAGCTCAACAGCCCACCACACGGGAACATCCCCGGCAACGGCATGCGTGAGTTTGTGGGCGGCGATATGGTCGCGGTGGCCGTACGTTCCGAACGGATCGTACGTCACCAGGAGGTCAGGATCTAGCTTGTCGACGAGCTCCCGCAGCTTTTCTGTCGCCTCACCCAGCGAGTTGATGAGGGCATTCGGGCGTGCATCGCCCTCCATCCCCGAGTCACGGAAACGTCCGGCACCGCCGAGAAAATGCCCCGTGCACCCGAGGATAGAAAGCGACCGCTGCAACTCATGGATCCTAAAACCCCCGAGCTGATCGGTGTGATCTACGGTCAGGAGCTGGTACGGTTCGCCGATGACCTCGCCTTCCTCACCGAGCGTGCAGGTGATCACGTGCACATCCGCGCCGGCATGGGCAGCCTCGTACAACAGACCACCGGTAAACAACGCCTCGTCGTCCGGGTGGGCGTGAACCGCAACGACCGTTTTTCCCGACCACTTTTCCATTACAGCTTCCTCCATTCTGGTGCCGTCGGAATCGACCCGGCGGCGAACAATACCGGCCACTGGTCAAGGCTAGCAGCGGGCGTGGTGATCTGTGGCGTGAGGATATCGACGCGTGTATCTGCAACAATCGGCACGCTCACCACCTGATTTCGCTCAATCTGGTCCACTTTCTCTTCTACCGAGGCGCGCTCCCCCGTCATGAACTGACGGAAGGCGAAATCCACACGCTCATCGCAAAAACCAGACAAATTGGATGGACTGTCGCACTGGTAGCGGGAGATCTGCGCAATCGAGTCGACGGTACGCTCCCAGGCGACGAAGATATCCGCCTGCGTGGTCTGCGGATCCCCCTGGACGAGCTTGGCCACGAACCCCTTGTTATTTAACGTATCTACAACGGCCTGGGCGAGAGTCGCCGCCTGACTGTCGCGGGAATCGGCGGCAACGTCGATCCGCGTGGACACGAAGTCAGTGCCCACGGAATCCGGTTTCTCCTCGACGTGTGGATTGCGCTTCATGGGGTCGAACACATGCAGGTGCGACGACCTGCCAAGAGCAATCTTGGCAAGCAGATGCGGATCCATCGCGTTGGCAACCACCGTCCGCTGCTCCGGAGTGGTGATGGCAGGCGAATCCATGTTGAATACGAGACTGAGCCTGGCCTCCCGGTCGCGCACACGCACCTGCGTCTCGTTCATCAGTGTCGCCACATCCACCGTGGTCTCCTCGGGGGCCACATCGGAGTAGCTGACGGCACCGCTGCGCATGAGTTGGTACGTGCGGTCGCGGACTTCTTGGAAGGCGAGGATGTCTACCTCTGCCGGGTGCGCGCCCCAATACCGATCGTTGCGGTTGAGAGTTACCACTCCCCTCCCGCGGTCAACCGTCTTCAACATGTACTTTCCCGCCGATGCCGGAATCGAGCTGATGAGCACTTGGTTGAAGGGGACGGTGTCATTAACAAACAGGTGGCTGGGGAGCATGTTGTCAAACAGCTGTTTCCACTGCACATACGGGTGTGAGAAGTCAACCTCGACGGTCTTTCCCCCATCAAGCACACGGATCCCCGAGATCGCCTGGTAACCGGCCGCACCAATGACACCGGGCGTGGACACCATGTTTTCCCATAGGTAGCGGAAATCGGCACCCGTGATGGGGGTGCCGTCGCTCCACTGCGCGGCGGGTGCGATGACGTAGCGGATCGTCTGTTTGACCTCTCCTACCGGCTCCACGGGCTCCGCGCTGACGAGCAGATCCGCATTCATCTCGCCGTCGATGAAAGCGGACGGCAAGACAAGGGCGGCCAGCGACTGCGTGAAGGCGGACTCGTCTGCGCGCAGGTGCGGGTTGAACCCCGCTTTAATGGCATCGATACCAACGGTGATCTGCGTGCGCCCCGGGGTCTGTTCGACGGGGACGACGGGGTTTGCCGGTGCCTCCCCACCCCGCACGTCCACTTCGGGTTCTGCCACCGGTGGTGGGCCGGGATTTGCCTGGCACGATGTCAGTATCAGTCCGGCGCTGAGCCCCAGAGCAATAAGAAAAGCGCGCATAAGAATGTATCTTACAGCGCGCTTATCTGCCTGATTGGCTACTTTGCTTTCTTCGCCCGGTTACGAGCCTTGCCACGCTCGGCAGCATCCAACACTGTCTTGCGCAGGCGGATGACATCGGGAGCCACCTCGACGCACTCGTCGTGGGCGCAGAACTCCATCGCCTCATCAAGCGACAGCTTCCGAGCCTTGTTCAGCGTCACCGTCGCGTCAGCCGTGGCGGAACGCATGTTGGTCAGCTTCTTTTCCTTGGTGATGTTGACGTCGATGTCCTCATCACGGTTGGTCATGCCGACAACCTGTCCCTCATAGGACTGAGCACCGGGCTCGACAAAGAACGTACCGCGATCAGAAAGCTGTATGAGGGCATAGGCAGTCACCTGGCCGGAGCGGTCGCTGACGATGGAACCCGTTGTGCGGTCCTTAATCTGGCCAGCCCACGGCTTGTAGCCGCAGGAGTAGTGGTTGGCGATGCCGTTACCCTTCGTCTCCGTGAGGAAGGTCGTGCGGAAGCCGATGAGGCCACGGGCGGGCACCTCGTACTCCATCCGGATCCAGTCCGCGCCCGTCGTGTCCATGCTGAGCAGGACACCCTTGCGGGCGGCCATGAGCTGGGTGACGTTGCCCTGGAACTCGGACGGGATATCGATCACCATGTGCTCGAACGGCTCGTAGGTCTTGCCGTCGATCTCGCGGGTGACCACCTGGGGCTTTCCGACGGTCAACTCGAAGCCTTCACGACGCATCGTCTCAACGAGAACGGACAGCGCCATCTCGCCACGACCCTGGACCTCCCAGGTATCTGGGCGCTCGGTAGGAAGGACACGCAGGGAAACGTTGCCCACGAGCTCCTGCTCGAGGCGTGCCTTCACCATGCGGGCGGTGAGCTTGTCGCCACCGTTGCGCCCGGCCAACGGAGAGGTGTTCACACCGATCGTCATCGAGATAGCCGGCTCATCCACGGTAATCCGCGGCAGCGCCTTCGGGTTGTCCGGATCGGCGAGGGTATCGCCTATCATGATCTCGTCGATGCCGGAGATCGCCGCGATATCGCCTGCGATAACCTCCTCTGCGGGAACACGCTCCATACCGACGGTGCGCAGCAGCTCGGAGATCTTGCAGTTCTTAATGTGCTCGTTGCCCTCGGAATCGTAGTGAATCCAGGCAACCTGCTGCCCCTTCTTTAGGGATCCTGCGTGAACGCGTACAAGGCCGATACGGCCGAGGAAGGAGGAGGAGTCCAGGTTGGTCACGTGAGCCTGCAGCGGGCCATCGTGATCGGCGGAGGGCTCGGGCAGGACGTCGTAGAGAACGTCGAAAAGCGGCTGCAGATCCTTGTTGGCGGGGGCGTTGCCGTTGCCGGGGTTCTCCGTGGAAGCCGTGCCAGCGCGACCGGAGGCGTAGAGCACCGGAATGTCCAGGAGTTGTTCGGCAGCCTCGGCGGCCTCGGGATCCTCGATGGTGGCAGCGAGCTCGAGCAGAAGGTCCTGCGTCTCAGTGACAACCTCCTCGATACGGGAGTCGGGGCGGTCGGTCTTGTTCACGACGATGATGACGGGAAGCTTGGCAGCCAGCGCCTTACCAAGAACGAAGCGGGTCTGTGGCAGGGGACCCTCGGAGGCATCGACAAGCAGGATGACACCGTCCACCATAGACAGAGCGCGCTCAACCTCGCCACCGAAGTCGGCGTGGCCGGGCGTGTCGATGACGTTAATAATAAGGTCTTTGCCGTCCTTGCCCGCACCCTTGCGGCGAATGGAGGTGTTCTTGGCCAGAATGGTAATGCCCTTCTCACGCTCCAGATCGCCGGAATCCATGACGCGGTCTACGACTTCCTCGTGATCGCCAAACGCGCCGGACTGGCGCAGCATGGCATCGACGAGGGTGGTCTTGCCATGGTCGACGTGCGCGACGATGGCAACGTTACGAAACTCGGTGTCGAGATCGGAATCATGAATGGCTTGAGTCACAAGATTTTCCCTTCGGTAATTGGTCAACCGTAGACACAATACTCCCCGGTAACAGTCTTCGCACGTTAGGTGAAAAAACGCACAATCGCCCGACGAGACGTAACGGCACACGTGCCCCGAACGACATACAAAATGACACTGGAATTTTTGCGTTAGACGTAACGGCAGAATGCAACTAGAGTTTCTATTGTTAACTAGAGTGAAAGGTGTTTCATGAGCAATGGGAGTCTCGCACGGCGAGTGGCAGCCGCCGTCACGGCCATCGGACTATGCGTAACGGCCACAGCGCCCGCCACCGCACAGTCCTCCACCGACAATCTAGGACGCCCCAATCAGGACATCCTCAATGCCGCGACTAACTGGGCGAACACGCTCCCCGCTCCGCTCAAAGACCAAGTACTTGCTGCCGTGGGCTTCTTCGGCGATAATGGAGAGGGCAAGGTTCCACAAAACGGACCAGTCATTTCCCAATTTCTTTGGCCCACCGTCTCCCGCGGATGCATCGTCGGCGGCGGCAACTCGGTCGGCTCTGCAGTCGCAGTGCCCGGCCCAGCAGATCTCCCACTCCCCGGTGTCGAGCCGGGACACACCGCATTCGTTTTCACCGCCCTTGGAACTGAGGGTGCGCGCGACACGGACATGACGGTGCAGTGGATCAACCTCGCAACGCTGCACACCGAAACGACCCGTCTCGAGGCCTCCCCTGACCTCAACCCCGACGGGCCAGCAACGGTAACGGGCACGGCTGCAACGGGTGGTGGTCCCGTCCTTGCCCTTATCCACGGCCACGTTAATGGCTGCTATTTCCCACCGACTGTCGCTTCGTTTTCCGTAGCGTAAAAAGAGGTACTTCGCATGACTGATTTACACCCAGTAAAAAATG
>ERZ1031292.6-NODE-6-length-144687-cov-27.409017_pt1 | contig 144687 bp, 129 predicted proteins | sample MGYA00518215_ERZ1031292 | MGnify/ENA primary metagenome ERZ1031292 (study PRJEB33718, sample SAMN03159822) | human skin metagenome | collected 2014-02-25 | study: EMG produced TPA metagenomics assembly of the PRJNA266117 data set (Human skin bacterial metagenome... | reverse complement strand
ATGGTACTGCACCCGGGAGGATGTGGGAGAGTAGGACACCGCCGACCACAAACATGAAAGACCGGCCCACGAACACCAGTTCGCGGGCCGGTCTTCTGCTATGCAACTAAACGCGCACCCAAACGTGCGCGCCCGCCCCCGCCAGCTCCTCCTTATCGCCTTTTATAGCCAGCTCTGGAACATGTCTTACACATGGAATGTGTTCAACTGAGTCGGAATCTGTCGTTCATCAATGCCTCCCTGTGCTTGGCCTGCTCTGTTCACCAGTAACGGATGTGACCGCCAATCGTCGCTATGAGTTTTCTGATCCTGCCTCACATAACGTTACGGTTACGCAGCAATTCTTTTCTGTCTCACCTGCGATGGTGCTAGTTGGAGATCGACTGTTCCGGCTCTTCAGCGTCGCGGATAATGCTTCTAGACAAGGCGTGCGGGAGAGTCGTCGTCGAGTTCTATATGCAACTGAAACTACTCGTGGCCGATGATCGGGACGTGTGGTTGTCGGCATGGTTTGAGCGTGGACAGAAAGCGTACTGCAAGCCCATGCTGAGGTCTCCTGGGAATCCACACGTGACCGTGTGATCGCCTGCTGCGCCGGCGGACGAGCAAGAGGCGATGGCACCTCTCCGTTTGGTAGAGGTCGTCTCACATACGCGGAGCGGAGCTGATTTATGAGCGGGACAAAGAAAATGCCCGGCTGGAAGCCGGGCGGGGGAAGGGGGCGATGCTATGAGATCAGCAGACGACCTCATGGTCGATGTGAGAGGGGCGCTCAATCTGGATGGTCGAGTGGTCGATCCCAAACTTGCGGAGCGCAGCCTGGACGGCATCGAGGATCTCACAGTCGGCATGGATCCCCTCGGCGACGACGACGTGGCACGTGGCCAGGGGCTCTGTTCCGTCGGTAGACCACACGTGGAGATCGTGCACGGCGGCGACGTGCGGCAGAGCCTCCACGGTGCGCTGCACCGCTACCGTGTCAATGGAGGAGGGCACACGGTTGAGGAGCACGTACACCGAGTCGCGGAGCAGTCCGAGCGCACGGGGGAGCACCATGCCGGCGATGATGAAGGAGGCGATGGAGTCTGCATAGGTCCAGCCGGTAAGCCAGATGATGATGCCCGCGATGATGACAGCGACTGATCCCAGAAGGTCGGAAAGGACGTGGAGGTAGGCACCCCTCATGTTGAGGGAGTCATGTTGGCGGCGCATGAGGATGAGCGCGCTGACGGCGTTTGCGATAAGGCCGACTACTGCAACGCCGAGCATGGTTACTGTTTGGATCTCATACTCAGAGCCGAGCCGGATGACGGCGTTGTAGATGATGGTTGCCACGACACCCGTCACAACGAGTGCGTTGATCATTGCCGCGATGACTTCCACGCGCCGGTACCCAAATGTTGCCTTTGCCGTGGCGGCTTTCCGGCCGATGAGGAGCGCCACGATGGCGATGACCATGCCCGTGGAATCGGACAGCATGTGCATGGCATCGGAGAGGAGCGCGAGCGATCCAGAAATCAGTCCGCCGATGACCTGCGCAATGAATATGGTTGCGGTCATTGCGAAGGAGACGGTGAGGGCCGTGAGGGAGGCGTTCTGCGCGTGGTCGTGAGCGTGGTCCTGGGAATGGTCGTGGGAGTGCATGGTGGGTCCTATCGTGTGAAACGCGCGATGGCGTCGGAGACTTCTTTGAACTTTTCGTTTGCCTCCTCATCGCCCTGCTTCACCGCGTTTTTCACGCAGTGGCGCATGTGGTCGTCGAGTAGCTGGAGGCCGACACCCTTGAGCGCGGAGTTGACGGCGCTGACCTGGGTGAGAATATCGATGCAGTATTTGTCCTCGTCGATCATGCGTTGGATCCCGCGAACTTGCCCCTCGATGCGCTTGAGGCGGGCGAGGTAGCGGGCTTTTTCTTGGATGTAGCCGTAGTGGCTGTGATCGCAGTTGTCGTGGTTCACTGGTGTGTCCTTTCAAAGTTGCGCAGGCGCAGGGAGTTGGTGACGACGAAAACGGAGGAGAACGCCATCGCTATCCCGGCGAGCATGGGGCTGAGGATGCCGAAGGCAGCGACGGGGATGAGCAGGACGTTGTAGACGAACGCCCAGAAAAGGTTCCCCTTGATTGTGCGTAGGGTGCGCCGCGACAGGCGGATGGCGTCCACGGCGGAGACCAGGTCATTGTTCATGAGCGTGATGTCTGAGGCCTCAATCGCCACGTCGGTACCGGCCCCCATCGACAGTCCGAGGTCGGCTTGCGCGAGTGCGGCAGCATCGTTGACACCGTCGCCGACCATGGCAACGTTGTGTCCTGAGGTTTGGAGCTTTTCCACGTGGGTGACCTTGTCCTGCGGTAACACACCGGCAATGACGTGTGCGGGGTCAATGCCTACTTCGCGCGCCACGGCATCCGCTGCGCCCTTGTTGTCGCCGGTGAGAAGCCAGGGGGTAAGCCCCAGGTCCTTCAGGCCGGAGATGGCGGTAGGGGAGCTTTTTTTCACAGTGTCGCGCACGCTGATGATGCCCGCGACGGTGCCGTCGATCGTTACCACGACCGGCGTTGCGCCGGTTTCCTGGGCGTGTTCAAAGGTTGCGGTGAGTGCTCCAAGCTCTTCTTCTGGCTTGCCGACGCGCACCCGTCGCCCGTCGACGGTCGCCTCCACGCCCACGCCGGGCTTGTTGGAAAAGTCTTGTGCAGCGGGAAGCTCGCCAATACTTGCCGCATGCTGTGCGATTGCTGCAGCGATGGGGTGCTCGGAGTTAGCCTCGACTGCGCCCGCCACTGCGAGCAGTTCTTTGTCTTCCACACCTGCAGCGGGCGTGACATCGTGGACGGACATCTCGCCGGTTGTGACGGTTCCGGTTTTGTCCAAGACGATGGTGTCGACTTTCTTGGTGGACTCGAGCACTTCTGGTCCCTTGATGAGGAGGCCGAGCTGTGCGCCACGTCCGGTGCCGACGAGCAGCGCTGTCGGCGTTGCCAACCCGAGGGCGCATGGGCAGGCGATGATGAGAACGGCAACAGCCGAGGTGAACGCCGGTGCCAGGCCGGATCCGGCGAGGAGGTGAATGACGAGGGTGACAAGCGCGACACCAATCACGACGGGGACGAAGACCTGTGCGATCTTGTCCACGAGGCGCTGCACGGGCGCCTTCTTCGCCTGCGCATCGGTGACGAGCTGCGCCATCTGGGACAGGGTCGTATCCGTGCCGGTTCGAGTGACGCGGACGAGCAGGCGACCAGAGGTATTGATCGTGGCACCGGTGACGGTATCGCCGGTTGTTACTTCGACGGGTACGGATTCGCCGGTGAGCATGGACTCGTCGACGGCGGATGCGCCCTCAGTAACGACGCCGTCGGAGGCGATTTTCTCTCCGGGGCGGACGACGATGATATCGCCAACGGCTAGAGAATCCACGCTCACACGCTCCTCCTTGCCATTTCGGAGCACGGAGGCATCCTTGGCCCCCATCGTGAGGAGGGCACGTAGGGCTTCGGATGAGCGCCCCTTGGCGCGCGTTTCGAACCAGCGCCCGAGGAGCAGGAAGGCGATGACCACGGCGACGGATTCGAGGTAAATCTCGTCCATGGTGGAGTTGCTGGCCACAAGGTGCATCTCCATCTTCATGCCGGGCATGCCTGCGTTGCCGAGGAACAATGCCCACAGGGACCAGAGGTAGGCGGCGGTCGTGCCCATGGAGATGAGCGTGTCCATGGTGAACGCGCCGTGTTTGAGGTTTGTCAGGGTGGCTTTGTGGAAGGGGGCCCCGCCGATGACGTAGACAAGCGTGGCCATCGTGAGGACTGCCCATTGCCAGTACATGAACTGCAGCGCCGGAATCATGGAGATGAGCATGACCGGTACGGCGAGCACGGCGGAAATAATCAGCCTCCGCTTGAGGTCGTCTGCCTCGCGTTCACGCGCGGCATCGACAGCGGAGGTCGGGTCCTCTACAGCAGAGGAGCTGTCAGAGGTGTCAGTGTTCCCCATCTCAAACGCGCCGTACCCGGTGTTCTCCACGGTCTGAATGAGATCAGCCGGAGAGAGTTTGGCCGGGTCGTAGGAGACGGATGCGGACTCGGTGGCGAAATTCACCGTCGCCTCCGCACCGTCCAGCTTGTTCAGCTTTCTCTCTACACGGGAAGAACAGGACGTGCACGTCATGCCGGTCACGCCCAAATCCACGTGGAGGAGTTGCGGTTGAGTCATGGGGAACCTTTCTTACGGGAGAATGAGTTACTTGACCAGGGTGTAGCCGGCCTCTTCGACGGCGGTGGCTACGGCATCCTCGGAGACGTTGTCGCCGGTGACAGTGACGATCTTGGCCTCAACGTTGGCCTCCACGGCGGTCACGCCGTCGATAGCCCCCACTTCTTCCTCCACTGCCTTTTTGCAGTGTCCGCAGGTCATGCCCTCAACCTTGTACGTTGTCGTTGCCATGAGTGTGTTCCTTTCGGTCGGTTATCTTGTACCCCTCTAAACCTATACCCCCTATGGGTATTGGTCAAGAGGTGTATCCCGACAAGAGCGCACGAATGCGGTGGATATACAGCGGTGGAGGTGGGGTATACGTCGGTGGAGGTGCATATACAGCGGTGGATATACATGTGGATACACAGTGGTGGATGTACAAAAGCCCCTGCACAAGATGTGCAGGGGCAGAGAGGTGGTTGGCCTACAAGGTCAGGAGCTGTTCCTTGGTAGCCTTCACATCTTCCAGGCGCGAGCGCAGCGCATCCAGGCGGCGCCACTGGTTTGCGGGGATTTCCTTCTTAGCGGCGGCGATAACCTCGGGGTCCGGGGTACCCCAGCAGATCGGCATGGGGGATATCTCCGCGTGGAGTTCCTGGGACGTGATGCCCCTGCGGCCCCCGACTGCGACGGACGGCACGCGCTCGCCCACACGGATCTCGTGGCCGGGAAGCCCCTGCACAACCCGTGCGGCCAGCGCCCAGATGGGCTTCGCCTCCTGGTTCACGGCCTGATTAACAAGAGCAAGAAGGGTGATGTCCTTGCCGTTGACCTCGGCAATGATGGCGGGGCACAGCGGGAACTGGTCATACAGCTCCTGTGGGGTGCCCATTTTCTTGGGCAGGGTAAATCCCATGAACACGCTGATGATCGCCATGATGACCAGTCCTGATGCCATGAGATAGCCCACGCCTTGGTAGACGCGCGTGATGATAAAAGCGAAGACGAGGAGCACGACAGCGAAGATGAAAGCGGCGCGGCCGATGCGACTGGAGTCGCGGTACAGCTCGTTGTGCTTGCTGTTGTGCTCAGGGTCGACGGTGAACGAAAACACGGTTAGTCCTTTTCCTCTAGCAGGTGCAGGTCGGCGGCATCAAGCAGCCGGTAGGCGTAGCCCTGCTCCGCCAAGAACCGCTGCCTATGTGCAGCATAGTGTGCATCTAGCGTATCGCGGGTGACAATCGAGTAAAACGTCGCACTCCCCCCATCGGCCTTCGGACGCAGCAGACGGCCGAGGCGCTGGGCTTCCTCCTGCCTGGATCCGAAGGTTCCGGATACCTGGATGGCGACGGAGGCCTCCGGCAGGTCGATGGAGAAGTTGGCCACTTTGCTCACCACGAGCGTGGTGATTTCCCCGCTGCGGAACTTGTCAAAGAGCTCCTCCCGTTTCTTCGTGGAGGTCTTGCCCTCAATGACGGGTGCACCGATGGCTTCGCCGATCTCCTCCAACTGGTCGATGTAGGCACCGATAACCAGAGTTGGCTCGTCTGCGTGCATCTTCACCAGCTGTTTGAGCACACTCATCTTGCCACTGGCGTTGGTCGCCAGGCGGTAGCGGTCGGCGGACTCCGCCGTTGCGTACACCATGCGCTCCGATTCGGTCATGGTCACGCGGATCTCGACGCATTCTGCGGAAGCAATAAATCCTTGGGCTTCGAGGTCCTTCCAGGGCGCGTCGTAGCGTTTGGGGCCGATGAGGCTGAACACGTCGCCTTCGCGGCCGTCCTCGCGGATGAGCGTGGCGGTCAACCCCAGGCGGCGGCGGGACTGGAGGTCGGAAGTCATGCGGAACACCGGCGCGGGGAGGAGATGAACCTCGTCGTAGATGATGAGGCCCCAGTCGCGGGAATCGAAAAGCTCCAGGGAGCGGTACTCGCCCTTGGTTTTCCGGGTCACGACCTGGTAGGTGGCGATGGTGACGGGGCGGATCTCCTTCTTCTCACCGGAATACTCGCCGATCTCGTCTTCCGTCAGCGTCGTCCGGCGGAGCAGCTCGTCACGCCACTGGCGCCCGGCCACCGTGTTGGTGACGAGGATGAGAGTGGTGGTCTTGAGTTTAGCCATGGCAGCAGCGCCGACGATGGTCTTGCCGGCGCCACAGGGAAGGACGACAACGCCGGAGCCGCCGGCGATGAAGGAGTCGCGGGCGTAGCGTTGGTAATCGCGCATCTCCCAGTCACCGTTTTCGGTGGAGAGCTCGATGGGGTGCGCTTCGCCGTCGACGTATCCTGCCAGGTCTTCTGCCGGCCAGCCAACTTTGAGCAGCTCCTGCTTGAGCCGTCCTCGCTCGGAGGGATGGACGACGATGGTGTTGTCATCGATCTGCTCGCCGAGCATTCCCTTGAGCTTCTTGTGCCGCGATAGTTCGGCGAGGATCGGCTTCTCGTCCGATTCCAGGAGCAATCCGTGCGCCGGGGATTTGGTCAGGCGCACCCGCCCATACCGGGACATAGTTTCGGCAATGTCAATGAGCAGGGACTGCGGCGGTGGGAATTTGGCGTAGGAGTCGAGTACGTCGATGACCTGTTCGGCATCGTGGCCTGCCGCTCGTGCATTCCAGAGCGCAAGCGTGGTGATGCGGTAGGTGTGGACGTGCTCGGGTGCGCGCTCGAGCTCGGCGAAGGGGGCAAGCGCCGCCCGTGCCTCGTCCGCCTTGGGGTGGTCTACCTCCAGCAGAACAGTTTTATCCGACTGCACGATGAGCGGACCGTCGCCAAAACCCATTTTCCGTTACTCCTTTATGCGTCGTATATTCCTCGAAGCTTCTTATTGTAGTAACGGCTAACGGGCGCTGGTTAGTCCACGAACACCTCTGTAATCCGGTGCAGGAGGAAGCGACGGACGGAACCGGTGGCTACATCCAGCGCGTCCATCTGGCCACCGGTGACCGTGAGTGGCTTGACCACCCGATGACTGGCAATGCCACTTTTATCCACGGAACCAATAGTGATGGTTGCGCCACCGCGTGCGGCATGGGTCACTGCGGTGAGGATGTCGTGTGACCCGGTGATTCCGTTGCCTGATTTCGCTCGGTTTTCGGCGGAATCTGTGCTCCTGATCGCCGTGACTGCCGCCGCGATGTCTTCGGGGGACAGGCGGGCGGTGCGCGCCTGGACTGCCGCCGGGGTGAGGGAGCTTATCGACGTTGTGACGCGCGTTGCCCGTGGCCGTAGGTCGAGGCTCTCACCGTCTGCGCCCTCCGCGACGGGCTGGAAGCCCGCCTTGCGCAGCGCCTCAATCACCTTAATCAGAGGTGCCTGCGCGATGGCAATTGTGGGAGCGATGACGCGCAGCCCCACCGATTCGGCCTCGGCTGTCCGGCATGCGGTGAGCAGCAGGGTCTCGTCGTCGCAGCGGATGTAGCTGGACGCGGGTCCGCCCCGCAGTGTGCCGTGGCGGCGGGCAACATCATTGACTAGAAACTCGATGCTTTCGGGGGTGCCGCCGACCACGTGTTCGTGGAGGAAAGCGAGCATGTGAGATGCCGACAAGCCTGCGTCCAAGCCCCTCCGGATGGAGGCTTCCGTGACGCGATAGACAGCGGCGAGCCCAGGAGACTCGACGTCGGCAAGCTCACTGAGCGTAGCGGCCATATCCGAGGTCACCGGGCCGGGAGCAACAATCGTGTTGTCGCCCTGGGCAATGAGCTGCGTTGTGTAGTCGGGAGTAAGAGAGGCGGTCACCGCATCGAGATCATCCTCGATGATGAGTGAGGTGGGGGAGAGAGCTCCGTTAACGGAGCCACTGATCACGCCAATCCACTGGGCCTCCTCAATGATGCTCGTGAGTGTCTGGCGAGTGACGCGGCGGCTGGTGATCGGGTGGTGGTAGACGTACAGCGCCTCGAGCTCTGCGGGGGAGTGCTGCTGCCAGCTACGCCCCAAAATAGCAAGCAGGTCCCGCTTCACACCGGGAAGGATGCCCACTTTCGTTTCCGGGGAAAGGAGGTGGACGGGTTTGCCCTTGGTGTCTTCCTCGCCCACTTTCCACGGCGCAAACGGGGAGTCACACCATGCGCGAACCACCGTCGACCACCGCTGAGCCAGCGGCTGCGCAACAAAGGCGTCAGCGGCGGGGGTCGGGGCAACGTAATCTCCGCCATCGTCGTCTGCGGGAAGTGGATCTGGTACTCCGCGGGAGATGAGTCCTCCTGCGAAGGCGAGGGACGTCACACGGGCGACTGTCTCCTCATCGGCATGGAGCGCTTCGCTGAGACGCGCGTGGACCCGGACACCGAGAGCCCCCTGCTTGAGAGTAGAGGCTGGGGCGACCGACAAGGCGTCAATAAGCTCCTCGATGAGCCTGACCACATCGAGTCCCTGGGCGGTCGCCTGGTTATCGGTGGCCCCAACAGGAACATCCTCTGTCGATTGAGGCTCCGGTTCCACGAGTGGAATCGGGGTGGGCAGTGTTCCCGTCAGCAGAGACTTTGCCACCTGGGATAGGCGGACGGAATGATCGTCGACACGTTCGAGGATTCCCTCCTCGATGAGTTGCGGGATGGGGCGCGCGGGATCAGCGTCGGGCGCGGCATCACGGGTGCGACCTGATCCTCCGGCGGATAGGAGCGTGGATACGATCTTCTTCTGTGTAGCCGACATCTCAGCCAGGCGTGAGGAGACGACTTCCTCCGACAGAACAGGACCCTGGGGAAGCACCTGGAAGCCATGGGGGAGAGCATTGACTACCTCAGGTGAGAGCAGAAATCCGTCTTCCTCGCCATAGATGAGAGCTGCCGAAAACAACGAATCAATTGCTGCGCGGATTGTTGCCTTCGTTGGCTGCTGATTCGCGTTAATGCCTGCTTTGCGGGCGGAATCGTGGATAAAATCCACCACATCGGGGTAGGCACAAGGGTTGAATTCTGCCCCGCATCCAACGGCTACCTCCAGTGTCGCTAACTCCGTCGCGGTGAGCTTTGCCAGCGCCCGTGAGACGGACTCGCGCACATGGAGTCTGGCAGCGAGAGACCGGAAACTCGGTGGCAGAGGCAGTGCCGTGTCTGGACGACGGCTCAGAATCGTTTCCAGCTCACTATCGGAACGTGCAGCCAGCCAATCGATGAAACGAAGCTGCGGAGCCGTATCAATGGTTCGAGGAGTCATAACACCAACTCATTCTACCGTGATTATGCGTGTGACTTTTTCTGCAGAAATTTGGAACAATGAGTGTATGGCTAAGACTGTGAAGAAGGCGGACCGCCAGACAAAGGCCGTTAAGCCCGCCAAAAAGGGATACGTTGATCCAGGTTGGGGCGACCACGCACCGGGCCAGCACCCGGTAACGGAGATTATCGCCACGGTGAACGGTGCGATGAGCCCGTTCGGTAACGAGACGGATTTCCCTCGTCCGTACGAGGAGACAGGCTACGTCCACCCCGTCACCAACATTAACCATTAATTAAGCTGGTCGAACGCCCCGCCTAGACACGGGGCGTTTTGGCATGCCCGCATGTGGTTCGGCCGGATGTCGGCGTCGCCGACCCGTTGCCGTCCGAGGCTGTGCACGGTGACGGGGGTGCACGGTGACGGCTGTCAGGCTCGTCTCAACGCATAATGCCCCACGGAAATCTCCGTGGGGCATTGTGTGCGGGCCCTGCGAATGAGACCGCAGGTGGAGGGGCTCCACTGGCGGTCGCTACGCCGACCTACTGTGCGTTCTTTACTGCTGCGCTGACCTGGGGGAGGTTAGCGTCAATGAACTGTGCGTTGGCTGCGTAGAAGTTCTGGATATCCTGACGGTGGAAATCGTACATCCCGTGAACCTCAGCCGGTACCTGAATGCCGACGGCAGCCAGACGGTTGACAACGAGGTTGAACAGAACGTCAACGGGAAGCTTGTCATCGGAGGAGGACTGGACGACCTCTTCGACGATATTCTCCGTGGACTCGAGTGCGGAGGACTCGTTGCTCGGTGCATTGCGCGGTGTCGGAGCGGAATTCAGTCCAAGGCGGGCGGAACAGGCCGGCCAAGCGCCCCAGCCCTGCGAGGCCAGAATGCGCTCAGCGACGGCGATCTGCTGCTCACGCGTTGCCTGGTAGGCGTAGGGGGCGAATTCGCGACCGCCGTGAGCGGACCACGTGCTCGGGCTGAACTGAAGGCCACCGTGGTAGCCGTTGCCCGTGTTGATGGACCAGTTGCCGCCTGCCTCGCACTGTGCGAGACGGTCCCAATCGGAGTCCGGAGCGGCCTGCGCTGCCGGGGTAGCGATTGTGGTTGCTGCAGCAACAGCGGTTGCGGAAGCTGCAATCTTTGCGAAGGTGGTCTTCTTCGGCGCGGAGTGTCGTGCCATCTGAATTAGTATCCTTTCAAGATCTGCGTTAGTAAAAGGTGCGAGCCACCCTTACTCTGCGCCACAGCGGTGGCGCGGAAAACAGTGTTGTTCAAATTTCTGTTGGTGCTTTGGCTCTTTGCACCTTTACTTCATCGCTTACGGCATGCGGACGAACCGGCACCCTGCGATGCATGCGCTCAAATATAACGCAATGGTAACGAAATAGTCACATTTCGAGCCCCATCGACGGGATTTCCGGCCGTGTTTGTCGGCAAAGCTCCAGCGTCTGGCGGTCAAATTTGCGATTGTGTGATTGGTCACAAATGTGACTTTTGAGCCTTTGAAGGATCATTTGCACGGTTACCGACGAGGAATGAAACGGGTGAGCGGGGCGTTATTAATAAGGTATGGGCGAGGCTGCCCCGTGTAGACTGAAGCAGTCTATAGACAGTGAAGAAGGCAACGTAGTGAATAGGCGACGCCTCATGATGAAAGGTGGTTGTTAACCATGCCGATCGGCAAAGTGAAGTGGTATGACCCGGACAAGGGCTTCGGGTTTGCCTCCAATCCTGGGCAGGAGGACGTTCATATTTCGAAGTCCGTTCTCCCCGAAGGAGTGGAGACTCTTCACCCTGGCCAGCGCATTGAGTTCGATTTCGCTGCCAGCGGGCGCGGTCCCCAGATCCTGCGCATGCGGCTCGTGGATCCGCCGCGCAGGCCCCGCAAGCCGGAGCACAAGTACACCGCAGAGCAGCTGAATTCCATCGTCGGCGATCTCATGACGCTGCTGGAGGACAGCGTCCAGCCCCATCTCCAAAAGGGACGGTGGCCGGATAGAAAAGCCGGGCGCCAGGTGGCCGAGATCCTCCGCGTCGTGGCGAAGGAACTCGATAAGTAAAGAAAGAGAAAAAGGGCCCGCGTGGCCCTTTTATTTTTGTTCTTTTGTTTGGTCGTCCGCAATGGACCTTTTATGTTTAGTCGTCGGCAATGGGCCTTTTATGCTTGGTCGTCGGCAATGGACCAGGTAACAACGACCGGGGTCTCGGTGCCGTCGACGCGTTGGACTTGCATGGAGCTCACTTCCACCATCATCAGTGCGGCCGTGTCCTTTTTTACGGGGATCTCAACGTCCCGCGGATCCGCCGAGCGGAAGTAATGCTCGTCGTTTTTCGCCGGGTCGTCGTAAATAGCTAGGAGCGACCAATCATGGTCACCAACTTCTTCCGGCACCGTGATTGTCACCGTCTCGCCGGAATTGAGGTCTGTGGTGAAAACGGAGCCATCGCAATCATTCGCCGGTGCGCCGACTTCGCAAACCGCGTACGGCGACACCGTTGTATCAACGCCGTCGATGCGAACAGTGGTGGTGAGAGAGACCGGATCGACATAGGAAGCGCGCTCCCGCCACGCACTGACGCCCATTACTACGCCGAGGATGACGAGGACGGCGAGGATAAACCCGCCGACCATGAGCGCCGTTTTCTTGAGTGAATTCTTCCTTCTCGCCATGGTTACGCATTCTACTTCCCGAGAGACTACTCCGGTACGAATCGCACCTCATACATGATCGGCCACAGCTTGCCCGTGAGATAGAACCGATCCGTCCCTGGAATATGAGCGATGCCGTTGAGGACAGCGTTGGGGTCGGTTGCATCGACAGGCCGCAACCCTGACGCGTCGATAAGCCCCGTTACCGTCCCGGTGGCAGGGTCAATCCGCACAATCTCGTTGGTGAGGAACACATTGGCATAAATAGAACCGTCGGGTGCGCAGGACAGCTCGTTGAGCTTGGAGACGGGCGCGCCGGAAAGCGTGACGTTCACGCGCCGCAGTTCCTCAAACGTCTGCGGATCCCGTTCAGTCAGTGTGGAGGTGCCGTCGGACATGAAGATGGTTGAGTCCGTGCTGCAGAGTCCCCACCCCTCGCCGGGGTAGCTCACCGTGTCGATGGGTTTCAGCGACTGTGGATCGATGCGGAAGGCCGTGTGCTCCTTCCATGTCAGCATCCAGATGGTGTCGCCCACACGCGTCAGCCCCTCGCCGAAGTACTCGTCGCCAATCGCTGAGGATACCGTGGCTGTGCCGTCCAGCGTGCGCCGATAGATGCCACTGTGGCGGTAGGTTCCGTGGGAGACAAGCAGCGTGCCGTCCTCGTCTACCTCGAGCCCTTGCGTGAACGTCTCCGGGTCGAAGGGATGCGTGGCAACCACCTCTACACTGAGCCGTTCGACATTGCTCACGGGAGCCACCGACGTGGATGAGCCCGACGACGAGGTCGTGGCGGTTCCACTCGGCGGAGTAGGGGAGCAACCGAGCAGCGCGAAACAGCAGATGAGTGCGCTGAAAGCAGGAAGGAAATGCCCCATGTGCACTATTGTGCCAGGAATGCTGAATAATAGGGGTGTGACAAGAAGGAAAGAAAGTAACAGACGAGCCGGTGCTCGTGGGGGACACACCGGCGCTAACGCGGAGCGTGCCGAGTCGACGGCGGCGGGGACCCCGCAGGGAGACAACAGTCCGCTTGTCAGCTCTATCGCTGAAAAGATCGCGCGGGGTGCGGCCACAGAGATGGGGGAGGGAAAGGTCGGTGCCCATATTGGGGTGGAGTGTCTTGATGACGAAGTAGCCATCCACCGTTTCGCTGCGGACGTCCCCGGTTATCGCGGCTGGGAATGGAACGTTGTAGTAGCAGTGGCCCATGGGTCCACCTTTGTCACCGTCAATGAAGTGACTCTCATGCCTGGCCGTGATGCGCTTCGTGCACCACGGTGGGTGCCCTACTCTGAACGCGTCCAGCCCGGTGACCTTACCCCTGGTGGGCAGCTGCCCCCGGCCGAAGGAGATCTGCGGCTCACCGATGCCGGCGAAGGCGTGAGCTTCACAGGAGTTCGCACCACTCGTGGAAAGGCGAAGAAGGGAAAGGACATCACGCGCCGTGGGTTGAACGAGACGCTCGCCCGCTGGCGTAAGGGGGCGTACGGGCCGACAAGCGAGTTCGCGGAAAAGGCTGCTTTGAGCTGCATAACGTGCGCGTTCTACCTGCCGTTGGATTCCGAGGTAAGCGACTCCTTTGGCGTGTGCGCCAACGAGTACTCCGCCGACGGACACGTCGTGCATGCATCCTTTGGCTGCGGTGCCCACTCGGATACCCCTCCCATGGAAACGCTTGGCCAGCGTGTTGCCTCCCCCTTTGATGATGAGAAGGAGATCCGTCTCTAGCACTACCTCTCGGGTGGTCCCCGCCCCGGCGCCCCGGTTCGCGCCGGAGCGTATTTGTCTATTTACGGGTTCACCTCCTACATTTAGCTTGGGCTGTGGAACCTCGAACTGACCTCAGGTGTGGCATGACTTCCAGTGCGTTCACATGCGACATCCGCCGAGTCTCACGGAGGAGACCTTAGCCACAGGTGGCCGTGACGGCAGGGGACGAGCGTTCCCCGGAGCGTCGACAAGCCAAAAAACTACACATCGAGAGAATCGGACATATAACTTCATGGAAAACGGGACACAAACCGAACCAAAACGCACGCGGCCGGTTGGCCGACTGGATAGCTTCTTCCACATCACCGAGCGCGGCTCCAGCGTGGGGACGGAGGTGCGGGCGGGTCTGGTGAGCTTCTTCGCCATGGCCTACATCGTCATCCTCAACCCCCTCATCCTCGGTACGACGGAGGACTTCACCGGACACGCGCTGGGCATCCCCCAGGTCGCATCCGTGACGGCGCTGGCCGCCGGCGTCATGACCATCCTCTTCGGCATCTTTGCCAAGTACCCGTTCGGCATCGCCACGGGGCTCGGCATCAACACCATGGTCGCCGTCACCTTCGTCGCCAGTGAGGGCCTGAGCTGGGAGGAGGCGATGGGGCTCATCGTTATCGACGGCATTATTATCGTCATCCTCGGGCTCACGGGCTTCCGCACCGCCGTCTTCCTCGCTATCCCGCGCTCCCTCAAGGCCGCGATGAGTGTGGGCATCGGCCTATTCATCACAATGATTGGGCTTGTCGACGCAGGCTTCGTTCGTCGTGTCCCCGATGCCGCCGGGACGACGGTCCCCGTCGGGCTGGGCATCGATGGTTCGATTGCTAGCTGGCCCACCCTCACCTTCGTCATCGGACTCATCATCTGCGGGCTCCTCATCGCCCGCAACGTCCCCGGTGGGCTGTTCATCGGCGTCGTAGTCAACACGATCATCGCGATGATCATCGAGGCCGTCACCGGTGCCGGCCCGAGCTTTGTCGACGGCAAGCCCAACCCCGCCGGCTGGAACCTCGCCGTCCCCGCACTTCCCGATTCCATCGGGGGCATCCCGGACCTGTCCCTTGTGGGCAACGTCGATCCCTTCGGGGCCTTCGCCCGCGTCGGCGCGATCACCGCGTCGCTTCTCGTCTTCTCCTTGGTCTTGGCAAACTTCTTCGATGCCATGGGCACAATGACGGCACTGGGTAAGCAGGCTGGACTCACCGACGAGAACGACATCCTCCCAGGTATGAAGCAAGCCCTCGTCGTGGAGGGCTGCGGTGCCATCGTTGGTGGTGCCGCGAGCTCCTCCTCGAATACGGTCTTTGTGGACTCCGCGGCGGGCATCGCCGACGGTGCGCGCACCGGCCTGGCCAACATTGTCACCGGTGGCCTTTTCCTGGCAGCCATGTTCCTCACGCCGCTGTACGAGGTCGTTCCGATTGAGGCGGCAGCCCCCGTCCTCGTCATCGTCGGCTGCATGATGATGGGCCAGGTCGTGGACATCGATTTCTCGGACTTCGCTGTCGCCCTGCCGAGCTTCCTCATGATGATCGTCATGCCGTTCACGTATTCGATCACCAACGGCATCGGCGTTGGCTTCGTTGCCTACGCAGCCATGATGCTGCTGTCCGGCCGTGCCCGCAAGGTGCACTGGCTTATCTGGCTCATCGCCGCGCTGTTCCTCGTGTACTTTGGCATGGACCCGATCATGAACGTGGTTCACGGCTAACGTTTACCTCGAAGCAGCAGAACAAGTAGCACCAGCAAAGGAACCCCCACAGTGACCTCCATCATCCGCATTGACGACCCGAACGACCCGCGTCTCGACGATTACCGCGACCTCAACCACTCCGATACCCGCCCGGACCTGCCAGGTGGCAAGGGGCTCGTGATCGCGGAGGGGTCACTCGTCATCCCGCGGCTGCTGGAGTCGCGGTTCCCCGTGCGCAGCATCCTCGGCTTCCAGCCCAAACTGGATTCCCTGTTGGCGGCGCTGGGCGACGCAGGTGCCAACGATGTGCCCGTCTACGAGGTCACCCGCGAGGTGCTGGCCGAGGTCGCTGGCTTCGACATGCACCGCGGGCTCGTGGCAGCCGCCGACCGCGCACCGGAATACAGCGTTGGAGAAGTCGTAGATGGTGCCTCTACGCTGTGCATCCTCGAGGGGGTGGGGGATCACGAAAACATCGGCTCGATCTTCCGCAACGCCGCAGGGCTCGGCATCGACGGTGTCTTGTTCGGCGCCGGTTGCGCCGACCCGCTGTACCGGCGCGTCGTGCGCGTGTCCATGGGGCATGTCCTGCGCCTGCCCTACGCGCACATGGAGGGAAAGACAACGAACTGGCAGCACGGCCTTGCCTACCTGCAGGAGAAGGGATTCCAGATCATCGCGTTGACACCCAATCCCGAGGCGGCGAACCTGCAGGACGTCATCGACCCGACGAAGAAGACGGCGATTCTCGTCGGTGCCGAAGGCCCCGGACTGACTGAGCACGCCATGCGCGCCACCGATGTGCGCGCCCGCATTCCCATGCAGCCGGGCACCGATTCGCTCAACGTCGCGACCGCCGCTGCCATTGGTTTTTACGAGGCATTGCGCCACCGACAGTGAATGTGACACGGCCCATAGAGAGTACCTATGTGCGAGAGGTCAGACAGGCACGGGTACGATGCCCTCTATGTCTAACCTCAGTCCTCTAGAAACAGAAGGAAATCAGCGCGACGTAACAGACGCTAAAGAGGCTGCACCGAAGGAAAAGACCTTCTTCGGGCAGCCTCGTGGTCTAGCGAACCTCTTCGGGGTGGAGATGTGGGAACGCTTCTCCTTCTACGGTATGCAGGCCATCGTCATCTACTACATGTGGTACGAAGTCACCCGCGGCGGCCTGGGCATGGACCAGGCATCCGCAGCCTCCATCATGGGGGCCTACGGTGGCCTTGTGTACCTTGCCTGCCTCGCCGCAGCTCTCGTAGCTGACCGCATGCTCGGCTCAGAGCGCACCCTCTACTACTCGGCAATCATGGTGATGTTCGGGCACGTCGCCCTCGCATTCGTGCCCGGCTACTCGGGTCTCGCCCTGGGGCTCGTGCTCATCGCGATCGGCTCCGGCGGCGTGAAGACGAACGCCTCCGTGGTGCTGGGCCAGCTGTACAGCCGCGACGATCCGCGTCGCGATGCTGGCTTCACTATCTTCTACCTGGGTGTGAACATCGGTGCTCTCCTCGGCCCCGCCCTCACGTCTGCGGTCTGGGGCTGGAAGGGCTTCCACTGGGGCTTCGGAATCGCCGCCATCGGCATGTTCCTCGGCCTGGCGCAGTACACGCTGATGAGGAAAGAAACTATCAAGGGAGCCGGCCATGAAACGCCGAACCCGCTGCCCGCAAAGGCCTACCCGGTCTGGTTGGGAGGCGCGGCAGTCCTCGTCATTGTCTGCGTCTGGCTCGTCGTCTCCGGCATCGTCAAGGTTGTCTGGTTGTCCAACATCGTCACTGTCGTGGCGCTCATCTCCGCCATTGGTCTGTGGTGCCAGATGTACTACTCGCCGCTAACGACGGCGAAGGAAAAGTCCCGCCTCGTGGGCTTCATCCCCATGTTCATTTCCGGTGTCTTGTTCTTCGCCATCTTCCAGCAGCAGTTCACCGTTCTGGCTTTCTACTCCGAGTCCCGCCTGAACCGAGTGGTGTTCGGCGTGGAAATCCCGCCGTCACTTGTGCAGCTGTTCAACCCGCTGTTCATCTGCGCTTTCTCCGCCGTTTTTGCGGGCATGTGGACGCGTCTGGGGGACCGCCAGTGGTCTGTGCCCGTGAAGTTCGCTGCGGCGAACGTCATCATCGGCCTGTCGCTGCTGTTCTTCGTCCCGTTCTCCGGCGGCGCGGACAACACCACCCCGATGTGGGCACTCGCCTGGATCCTGTTCCTGTTCACCATGGGTGAGCTGCTCCTGTCGCCGGTGGGCAACTCGCTGGCGACCAAGGTTGCACCGGAGGCGTTCCCCTCCCGTTCCATGGCGATGTGGATGATGGCCGTGGCAATGGGCACGGCTCTTGCCGGTAGCCTCGCTGCCTACTACGATCCGACGAGCGCCAGCTCAGAGAACACATTCTTCATTTCCCTGTCTGTGGCCTCGGTGATCCTCGGCGCAGTTTTGTTCTTCCTGCGCACATGGATTCTCAAGAAGTTCGTCGATATCCGGTAGTCACCGATATCAGGTAGTAGCCGATATCCGGTAGCAAACGATATCGGGTAGTAACCGAAATCGGGTAGCAAACGATATCGGGTAGTAACCGAAATCCGCTAGTAACAACAAGCAAAGGACCGCACGGTTGCCGTGCGGTCCTTTGTGCTATTTCTCTCTGTCAAGGTGTCGCAGACGCTCCTTCGCCGCCGCAGCCTTGTTTCTGGTGAGACGGAAGAGTTTTTTGCCCGTTAACCACCCGATATGCGCGACATCGCGGGCGATCTTGGCCACCTCCGTGCCGGGTGCGTCATCCACCTCAGCGCCTGCGCCGGGTTCATTGTGTGCCTCGTAATCGTCGTAATCGGGGTTGGTGGCGGAGAAACCGAGCTTTGTGGAGCTCGTAACAACGACCTCGCTGAGCGGGGGTGACGGCGCGTGGGACTCGATCCGGGGTTCCTTCCGCCCGTCGGTGGCGTAGCCCACGACGTTAATGTCCGGGCCAGAAGAACTGATGGGTACACCTAGCCAGCCGCACTCTGCACCAGCGACGAGATCCTTCGGTGCGAAGGGCAGATCGATTCCCTCGGAGTGGCCGGACCAAAAGCCGTACTCGAACCCCTCGGGGAGCCCTTTGTCCTCGTAGACGCGCGAGCGGGTGGCGCAGAAACTGCGACGCAACTTGTCGCCCTGGAAGTGGGCGATACCCGCGAAGGTGGACTCCGTGTCCTCGGCGAAAACATAGAGGTCGGGGCTATTGATAGCAGTAGTAAGGCGGGAGGAGAGCGCCGACAGCTTGGTCAGCTCGTCGACAAGCATCTGCACAACGATGATGCCCGGGAATCCACCGATGTAGAACTCGTCCTTCCCCGGCACCGTCGAACGGTTCAAGGGGAACGTACCGATCGTGGTTATTGGCCTGGACGAGTCCAGCTGGCTGAGGAACTTTCTGCCAAAGCCGCGGTCCGGAGCCGGCTCCGTCGCCAACACCGCAGCCACATCGGCGGTCGAGACGAACCACAGCGTGACAACGACAGCCATCTCTAGTCCTTACCCCCGTTGGGCGGACGCGTTGCGCGCACGCCGAGGAGGACATCCTCCCAGTGAGGTGTGCTCGACTTCCTCCGCTTCCTCTTGCGATGTTCTCCCGCTCGTCGACGGTTCTCGGCCGGCGGGTTCTGCAGGAAACTGTCGTCTCCTGACAGCTCTCCAGTGATCATTTCGTCTTCCGGCTCTGGGGTCTCCGGCTCCTCCTCCATCTGCTCCGGCTCGTCGTAGGAAAGAGACGACCGGGGAGAAATGAGGTCAGTTGCCGTGGAGTTCTTCGGCTCAACAATGGTCGGACCCGTCTGCTTGAGGGTGACGTACCACTCGGCAACATACTCGGTGAAGCCCGCTGTCCACGTGACGGTTGCAATCCACGTGCCTGTGCTATCGCGATACGCATCCCACGTGGCGCGCTCAAGGTCGTAATCATGGCGCGAAAAAGCCTGGGCAACAAGCTCTCCCACCGTGGGCGCACCCGGAGTAGAAGGAGCCTGGAGGTAGCCTGCCCGGGCTAGTTCGGCCATCCGGTGGCGCTCCGTAAGCACAGGGTGCGCGAAGGATTCGATACGTGCCGGTGTGACCCCCATGTCCTCGGCGAGTTCTTCCACAGACGCGCCCGCGCGAATACGCTCCTGGATCTCCCGCGGACGCAGGCTGAGCGGAGCCGCGTACGATGTCTCAGGTTCGGGCGCTGCTGCTTCTTCTACCTTCTTATCCAGGATCTCCCGTAGCTCGGAGGTAACCTCGACGAAGAACTCCTCGGAATCGTCCGTGGTAAAAACCAACGACGATGCAGACGACTCGGCGGGGACAAGCCGAAGCTCACGCATGGGCACACTCCTCTGACAAAAGAACAACCGGTTCCCTCTAGCCTAACCGTTTGACCACCAATTGTGGTGTAGCTCCGCCCCGGCGGTGGAGAGTAACGCGCCGGGGCGAAGGTCTTAAATCATGGCAGAAAGGACGTAGTCGATGCAGCGTGTCAGCTGGGCGATGTCATCCGGCTCGATCGCCGGGAACATACCGATGCGCAGCTGGTTCCTGCCGAGCTTGCGGTAGGGTTCGACATCCAAAATGCCGTTTTCACGCAGCTCGGAGGCCAGCGCAGCCGCGTCCACTGTGTCCGCGAAGTCAATGGTTCCCACCACAAGCGATCGTCCCGCAGGATCCGCGACGAATGGAGTTGCCAACTCGTGGGCATCAGCCCACGAGTAAAGGATGGAAGAGGACTGGCGCGTGCGCGCGACCATTCCGTCCAGGCCTCCGTTTTCATTCATCCAGCGGATTTGATCCGCAAGCATGAGGAGAGTGGCCACTGCGGGAGTGTTGTATGTTTGGTTCTTCCGAGAGTTATCCAGCGCTTTCTTTAGTGACAGGAAAGCAGGCTGGAAACGGTCGCTGGCCGCGATCTTTTCAATGCGCTCGATTGCGCGCGGAGAGAAAGCACCAAGCCAGAGGCCGCCGTCCGAGGCAAAGCATTTCTGCGGGGAGAAGTAATAGACATCGGTCTGGGTGATGTCCACCGGCAATCCGCCGGCGCCGGAGGTGGCATCGATGGCGATGAGCGCATCGTCAGCCCCCTCGGGCCGGATGACCTCCACCATCGCACCCGTAGACGTTTCGTTGTGCGCCCAGGCCAGGACATCGCAGCCGGGCATCGCCACGGGAGTGGGGGAGGTCCCAGGATCAGTTTTGTGGATCTCGGGTTCTTCCAGCCACGGGGCAGCAGCAGAGGCGGTGGCGAATTTGGTGGAGAACTCTCCAAAAGCGAGGTGGCCGGACTTCTTCTCAATCAGTCCGAACGTTGCTGCGTCCCAAAACGCTGTAGCACCGCCGAGCGACAGGAGAATTTCGTAGCCTTCGGGCAGCGAGAAGAAGGACGTAAGTCCGTCCCGGATATCCCCGACCACATTTTTCACACCTGGCTTGCGGTGGGACGTGCCGAGGATATCCCGTGCATGTGTGGTGATTGTTTCAACCTGGCTGGGACGAACCTTTGATGGTCCGCAGCCAAAACGCCCGTCGGTTGGAAGTAAATCCGTGGGAATCGTGATAGCCATATCCTCTCCTTGCATCTCTGAGTGTGTACAAGGACTATAGCGCATAAATTGCATATACGTGTAAAAAATACGACTATTTTCTGACTGGTAGGTAGATTGAGGTCACCGCAAACGGGGGTGGTATCCGGTGGCGTTAAGGGGGAATTGCGGGGGTAATGGGATTTTTCACCCATGGTGTGACTAAAAACCTTGGTTATAGCCTTAAACAGCGATTGTTCATCAATCGACAAACGGTACAGACGTACGGTATCGGGGTGGCCCTGGTAAAATTCGGGCGCAGAAGACTTGAGAAGCTTTGTGCTTTCAAATTGTGGCAAAACGGCCGTGGCGCATAGATTTTCCGCGTACCATGGGGAGACATATGTATGGCGGCCGAAGTCGCACGAAAAGTAGGAAGGTGTAAACACAATGACATCCGAAGCATCCGAAAAAAAGGACAAAGTCGTACTCCACTACCCGGGTGGGGAATACGAAATGGATATCGTCCCCGCTACCGAGGGCGAAAGCGGAATTAACATCAACAAGCTGCGCACATCGACGGGGCTTGTCACCTACGACCCGGGTTACCAGTCCACCGGCTCCACAAAATCTGCCATCACGTACATCGATGGTGAGAACGGCATTCTTCGCTACCGCGGTTACTCCATCGAGGACCTGGCGGAGAAAGCTACCTTCAACGAGGTCAGCTACCTGCTCGTCCACGGCGAGCTTCCCACCCAGCACGAGCTCGAGGTGTTCAGCGATTCCATTCGCCACCACACGCTGTTGGATGAAGATTTCAAAGCGGCGTTCTCCATTTTCCCGCGAGATGCACACCCGATGGCAATCCTTGCCTCGTCGCTTAACATTTTGTCTACCTACTACCAGGACACGCTCGATCCGATGAACCCCGAGCACCTGGACAAGGCTACCGTTCGCCTCATGGCGAAGGTGCCAATGCTGGCCGCATACGCACAGCGTGCCCGCAACGGTGAGCCGTACATGTACCCAGATAACTCCCTCAATGCACGCGAGAACTTCCTGCGCATGATGTTCGGCTTCCCCACGGAGCCCTACGAGGTTGATCCGATCATGGTGAAAGCCCTCGATCAGCTACTCATTCTCCATGCAGATCACGAGCAGAACTGCTCCACCTCCACAGTACGGATGGTCGCTTCCTCTCACGCCAACATGTTCGTTGCAATTGCCGCCGGAATCAACGCACTGTCCGGCCCGTTGCACGGCGGCGCCAACCAAGCTGTACTCGCCATGCTGGAGCGAATCAAGCAAGACGGTGGCGATGCCAAGAAGTTCATGGAGCGCGTGAAGAACAAGGAAGACGGTGTCAAGCTCATGGGCTTCGGTCACCGCGTGTACAAGAACTACGACCCGCGTGCCCGGATCATCAAGTCCACCGCCCACGAGATTCTAGAGAAGCTCGGCGGCGATGAGACCCTGGATCTTGCACTCGAACTCGAAGAGATCGCGCTTGCAGATGACTACTTCATCGAGCGCAAGCTGTACCCGAACGTCGATTTCTACACGGGTCTTATTTACCGTGCGATGGGCTTCCCCGAGGACTTCTTCACCGTCCTCTTCGCTATCGGCCGCCTTCCCGGCTGGATTGCCCAGTACCGTGAGTTGGTGGAGGATCCCACTTCCAAGATCTACCGCCCGCGGCAGGTCTACACCGGTTACCAGAAGCGCGAATGGGTTCCCCGTTCTGAGCGCAAGTAAGTGCAGAGTCGCCCCCTCTTTTTACTCCTATGTGAAAAGAGGGGGTTTGACTACGTACGCGGTATGTCACCTAAACTGAACAGCACTTAGGACTTACAAGGAGAGAAAACATTCATGACTGACCAGAAACCCGTCATTGACGTTCCCACCGGCCTCGCGCCCGAGGACATCGTCGTCGAGGATATTACCGTTGGCACGGGGGCAGAGGCCCTCGCTGGTGGCGCCGTCACCGTCCACTACGTTGGTGTGGACTTTGCCACGGGCGAAGAGTTCGACTCCTCCTGGGACCGGGGCGAAGCTATTACGTTCCCGTTGAATGGCCTCATTGCCGGCTGGCAAGAAGGCATTCCAGGGATGCGCGAGGGTGGTCGCCGTAAACTGATCATTCCTCCGGAGGCCGCTTACGGCCCCGCCGGTGGAGCACACCCGCTGGCAGGCAAGACCCTCGTCTTCGTCATCGACCTCATCGAAGTCAAAGGCTAGAGAAGCGCCCAACTAGTTGCAGGCTAGTCGCTCATAATGGGCGAACCGCTGCTCCCTCCCGACCCGGTCGGGAGCAGTGTGCAGACTTTGTAGCGTCGCCTCAATGGCAGAGAGAACGCGGGCAAGGAAGTCCGCAGGCTCGTCTTTCGCATCGGGGAATTCGGGGATAATGCCATCGATAATGCCCTCGGCAAGAAGGTCCGTGGCTTTTACACCGTGGTATTCCATCATCTCCGCGGCATGGTCAGTGTCGCGGTACAAGATGGCTGATGCACCTTCTGGGGGCAGGGGTGACAGCCAGGCGTTTTCCGCGCAGAGCACGCGGTCGCTTGGCAACATAGCGAGTGCACCGCCACCACAGCCCTGGCCGAGGATGACAGAAACAGTGGGCACATCTGCGTCGACAAGCTCACCCAACGTCCGCGCGATAGAACCGGCCATGCCCTTTTCCTCCGCCGCCCTAGTCATCTCAGCGCCATCCGTATCAATGATGGACACGAGTGGCAGGTTGAGTGCCTTAGACAGGCCAATGCCGCGCCGGGCCATGCGCAGGGCGTTCGTACCCAAGTGCTCGCTCACGGAGCGGTCCTGGCCAATGAGCATGACCGGACGTCCGGAAATCTGCGTCAGCGCCACCTTCACCGCGTCGGAACGGCGGCCATCGCCCGAACCAGAGAGCATGATGGTGTTGCGGGGGAGCATCGTCAAAAGGTCATTGACGGTTGGACGCGCGGGGTCACGCGTGGTGACGATCGCCTCCCAGGCATCCTTTGGAGTCAGATGCGAGGCATCGTAGATGACCGGATCTTCGCGTCGGTTGGCATCGGTGGAGCTGGGAGTGAGGATATCGATGAGTTGAGCAACGGTCTCGTTGAGCTGATCCACAGGAACCACACCATCGATAACCCCCACTCGCGCAAGATTCTCACCCGTCTGTACTCCCTCCGGCATCGGCGTGCCCGTCACCAGCTCGACGACGCGGGGACCCAAGAACCCGAGGAGCGCGTGCGGCTCCGCGAATGTGATGTGTCCCGACGATCCCCAGCTCGCCATTACACCGCCCGTCGTTGGATTGCGAAGATACACCAAGAACGGCAGCTTCTCGTCTTTGTGCCGATACACCGCCGTCGTGATCGAAATCATGAGGGTGAACGCCTTTGTGCCCTCCTGCATGCGAGTACCACCCGAGGATGGGGAGATGATAAGCGGAAGGCGACGCTCCGTGGCGCGGTGGATGCCCTCGATGATGCGGGTTGCTGTTGCCGCACCGATGGAGCCACCGAGGAATGCAAACTCGCTGACGACGTAAGCGACGGGACGCCCACCGATCGTGCCTTCGCCGGTAATCACCGCCTCGTCTACCCCCGAACGGTCTCGAGCCCGGGCAAGTGAAGCCGCGTAATCCTCCGAAATGTTCCCGTACTCGGGTGGAGTATCCCAGGAAATATTGCTGTCCGCATCCAAGACGATGCGTAAAAATTCATGTGCCGATGTGTGTGCCATAGGGCAACGGTAGTCAAAAATGTGAGTAAAGATGCCCTAAACCCCTCAAAATAGTGTTGAATGGGGGTATGACTAACCCCTCTCAGTACGTGACCTTCAATGACGGAAACACCATCCCGCAGCTCGGATTTGGCACATGGAAACTCCGCGGCGATGACTGCTACACCGCAGTACGCACGGCCATCGACACCGGTTACCGGCACATAGACACCGCCAGGATTTATGACAACGAGGAACCCGTTGGACGCGCCGTAGCCGATGCCATCGCAGCAGGGGATGTCGAGCGCGAGGACCTGTTTATCACCACCAAGCTGTGGAACGACGACCACGACAAGGCGCCGGAGGCCTTCGAGGCATCCCTTACTCGTTTGGGGCTTGATTACGTGGATGCCTACCTCATCCACTGGCCGTTCCCCGCACAGAACGCATATGTCAGGGCGTGGGAAGATCTCATCCGCATCCAGGGCGTTGGGCGAGTGCGTAGCATTGGCGTAGCCAACTTCTACGAGGAAACGCTCGACGAGCTGCTTGAAAAGACGGGTGTCGTGCCCGTCATGAACCAGGTGGAGCTGCACCCTGGCTTCTCCCAGGCTTCGTTGCGCGCCTACCACGACGAACACGAGATCCTCACGGAGGCATGGTCTCCGCTGGGGCGCGGCGATAGCCTCAACGAGCAGGCCGTCACGCGTGTCGCCGAGGAAGTAGGTGCGACACCGGCGCAGGTTGTTATTGCGTGGCACCTGGCGTTGGGCAACATCGTCATCCCCAAATCGGGTACGAAGGCCCGCATCGAGGAGAATTTTGCTGCGCTGGACGTGGCCCTCACTGATGCCCAGATCGAGGCTATCACCGCACTCGATGCGGACGGAGGACGCTCCTACAATGACCCGCGCGAGTGGCCTGAGCTGGAAAGCTAGCCGGTGAAGGAGAACCTATCGCTGACGATCGACGGCCCCCTTGCGGATATTTGCTTGGACCGTCCGGCGAAAAGGAACGCGCTGACGACGGAGATGGTTACTGCCATCGCGGAGTTCGTCGGCGCGCTTCCCGCTGATGTGCGCGTGATCTTGCTGCGCGGCGAGGGGCCGGCTTTTTGCGGGGGTGCGGATCTGCGCGTTGCCGCCGCCTCCGAGGAATTCCACGCGGGCTTGTTCTCCATGCTGGATGCGCTCGTGAGCAACTCCCGGCCCGTCGTCGCCTATGCGCACGGCCCGGCCGTTGGTGCAGGTATGGAGCTCCTCCTCGCCAGCGATATTGTCATCATGGCACCCGATGCTTGGTGCGAACTCCCACCGGCACGCCTCGGTTTCGCCCTCGACAATTGGTCCATCCGTCGGCTCGCCGACATCGTCGGATTGGGCCACGCCCGCGCCATTCTGCTCGCCAGCCAGCGCGTGTCCGCCCAGCGCGCGATGGACATAGGCCTCGCACACCACCTCGGTGACTGCGACACCGCCCGCGAGCTGTGCGCGCGCATCGCCTCCTTCCCCCCAAGGGGAATTGCCCAACTCAAGGCTGTGCTCAACGACGGTGGCTACACACATAAACTATCGCCTGAACACCAACAGCTTTTCGACGCGGCCTGGGCAGCAGCCCGCGCACCCTGGTAAACTTCCACTACTTCAACGCGGGTGTGCCCCATACGCGCACCCTCCCAATGTGGAAAGGGCGGTGCCTCATGGATCATAGCGTCATCACCAGCGAAATCCTGTCAGTAATGTGGATCATGATCGCAGGACTCCTTAGCCCTCTGCTGAGTTTTGCCACCGGCAAGCGTGTCCCCGGCGTGGTGTTCATGCTTGTGCTTGGCGTGTTTATCGGGCACCATGTTCTTGGGCTTGCTGAAGCCGAGGGTGCTGTCAGCCTTCTGCGCGAACTGGGGCTCGGCATGCTGTTCCTCCTCGCCGGCTGGGAGATCGACATGCAAGCTATGCGAGGCCGGTCGGGACGCGTCGCCATCGGGACCTGGGCAGCATCCATCACCGTTGCGTTTCTCGCCGCCTGGCTTATCTTCGACCGCGCCGATGTGTTGCAGGCTATCGTCTTGGCCATCGCGGTGTCATCCACGGCGATGGGGACACTCCTGCCGATCACAAAAGACAACGGCATCGATCATCGTCCCGTCGGTCGCGCCGTCATGCAGCACGGCGCGGTGGGCGAGCTCGGCCCGATCCTCGCAATGGCCCTCTTGCTTTCCACCCGTGCGACGTGGTTGACGCTCACGATCCTCGTATTGTTTTTCGTCGGTGCGATCATCATCGCGTTCGTTCCGCGCACGGTTCGCGCCCTCATGCCCTGGGTGGAACGAGCGCTTCTCGACGGCCATTCGCAGACATCCCAGACAGTCTTGAGGTCGGTGATGGTTTTGCTTACCGCCCTGATGGCACTGGCCGCCGTCTTCGAACTAGACATCGTTCTCGGTGCGTTCGCTGCGGGTATCATCCTCAAAGCACTGGTTCCGAAGAAATTCCAAGCGACAATGAACGCGCGCCTCGATGCCGTGGGCTACGGGTTCCTCATCCCCATCTTCTTTGTCACCTCCGGGATGAGTATCGACCCCATGGTCATCTTCAATCACCCTTGGATGTTTGCGGCCATTGTCATCGTCATTTTTATTGCCCGTGGCCTGCCGATCTTCCTCTCGGAGCAGCTCCTGCCCACCCACTCTGGGATCGAGAATGTAAACGAACGATTGCAGCTAGGCCTCTACGGTGCCACAGCGCTTCCGATCATCGTCGCCGTCACAGATATCGCTCAGTCCCGTGAGCTCATCACCAGCGACGCAGCTAACTTGCTCGTGTGTGGCGGTGCCGCCACCGTCTTGTTGTTCCCGATGCTCGCTTCGACGCTGGAGCGGTACAACCCGTTGGCTGAAGATTCTGGCACTCCCGAACCCAACTACGCGTGGATCCGCGTCGCCGTGCCACCGTCGGATGTTCGCACCGCTGCGCAGAAGGAGAAAGACAGTGGACATCTCGAGGAGGGGACAAAACTGGGAGAGCTGAAAACCGACGAACAAATCAAGACTGAGCCCAAGAAATCGCGGGGGTAATTGCCAAGCGGTGTGGTGCTTGTAATGGAATAATTAAACAGGTCACTCATTACACCCATATCAAGGAGAACCATGCACAAGGCAATTGTTGTATTCGAAGTTGAAGGTGGCAACGACAAGGGCGATGACGGGCACCGCAAGGACACGATGCCCATCGTCAACTCCATTAAGGACAAAGGTTGGGACGCTGAGGTTATCTACTTCCACCCGGACAAAGCCGACGAGATCTTTGACCGCGTTTCCTCCGAGTTCGACGCATACATCTCCCGCGTCAACCCGGGCAACATTCCCGGTGGCGAGAAGGGCTACTTCGACCTGCTTTCGAAGCTTTCCGAGGCGGGCCTTGTCGGCATGTCTACTCCTGCCGAGATGATGGCATATGGTGCAAAGGATGCCCTGGTTAAGCTCAACGACACGGACCTTGTGCCTTCCGATACCGCCGCCTACTACGAGGTGGAGGATTTCCATAAGACGTTCCCGACCACCCTGTCGTACGGTGAGCGCGTTCTCAAGCAGAACCGTGGCTCCACAGGTTCCGGCATCTGGCGCGTGCAGCTTGCAGACAAGAACCTTGCTGAGACCGTCGAGCCCGGCACGGCCCTTCCCCTCGACACCAAAATCAAGTGCACCGAGGCCGTGGACAACCACACCGAAGAGCGTGAGCTCGGGGATTTTATGGACTTCTGCGACCAGTACATTGAGGGCGATAACGGCATGCTCGTCGACATGCGCTTTATGCCACGAATCGTCGAGGGCGAGATCCGCATCCTGCTCGTCGGTCCGCACCCCGTCTTCGTCGTTCACAAGAAGCCGGCCGAGGGTGGCGACAACTTCTCCGCAACCCTGTTCTCTGGTGCAAAGTACACCTACGACAAGCCCGAGAACTGGCAGGAGCTCATTGACATGTTCGCTGAGGCCCGCCCCGTTATCGCCGAGAAGCTCGGCGGCGACAACATCCCGCTGATTTGGACTGCAGACTTTATGCTCGCGGATGCCGAAGACGGTGGCGACACCTACGTTCTCGGCGAGATCAACTGCTCCTGTGTCGGCTTCACCTCTGAGCTTCACATGGGCATCCAGGATCTCGTTGCCGAAGAGGCCATCAAGCGCGTCGAAGAAAAGCACGCTTAAGCCCACACCTTTCAAGCACGCTTAAGCCCACACCTTTCAAGCACCCTTCGCCCAGGGAGGGTGCTTTTCCTGTTTTGTGGCGCTCGTGGTGGGGGAGTGTCGTACCGCCGTGGGCACACGTCGTGCCGCTCAACTCGCCCGAGTGGGTGCGTATGTCAATGTCACCCCAGCTCATGGGGTGTTCACAAGATCTAGCCTTCCTTCAGACACACGTTTTGCTTGGCTTACCACCCACGCCTAAAAAGAGCCCTGGTGGGGTATATACCCTCGGACGCATGGGGTTGGTTGTGTATTCGTTGGTCCGCCGACCCTGGTCTGGCCTCATAAGGCGGGGTAGACCCCAGCAGACCACGGCGGGGTAGACCCCGCAGAACAAAGCAGGGTAGGCCACCGTCGCTAGCTGGAAAGGGCAGTTCCTGTCTGCAGAATCTCCCGTGGCGTGGGCAGCGGGAAAGGTAGTGAGATACCAGGGATGGTGATGGGAGCATCCATGTTGATGAATCTCGAGGAAAGCGCAGTGTCGAGGCCGGGGATGAGGGGAGCAGACGTAGAAGCGTTCCACTGACCCCAATCGCGGGAGTAAACGTTGTTGACGTCGACGGTCACGCCGTCGATAAGCGCCGTGCGCTTGGCGGGCTGGTGGATGGTGGTCCTGGGGTGGATGCGACCGCCGGAGCCCCAGTCGTGCATCCAGAAGTATTCCCCGAGGCCGTCGTTGCCAGCCCACTCGATGACGTTGTAGTTGCCGTACACACCGAGACGAAGTCCAGCTAACTCGAGAGCCCTCTTGAATCCCTGCAGGTAGGGTCGGATCTGCCCGGCGTACTGGTCCCACGTGGGGTTATCATCAATGGCCACGTACACGGGTCGACCGGCGGGGCCACCTGCAGCAGCGTGCAAAGCGATGGCTTTAGGTGCGTGCTGCGCAGCACCAGCGGCACCGGCAAGCCAGTCGGCAGTTTGCGCGCGACCAAACTGGTAGACAGAGGCTACCCCGAGCCCATGCGCTGCGAAGTCGGCGGTTTCCCCTCGAGAAACCGGTTTGCCAACCATCCAGTCAGCCCCTGGCCGGCGCTCAGACACATAGCGCACAGCGCCGAGATGTCCTGCGGCGCGGACACTTGCTGCCGAGGGGACACCCCCGGAATAGTCGATGACGGTGCCTAAAACAGGGCCGAGAGCTGCCGCCGGCTGAGCAGCGACTACAGTGCCAGCGGCTGCAAGCAGTGATGCTTTCATGAAGGTGCGACGATCCATGGTTGCAACAATAGCAACAATTGTCACAAATGGTGACTCGAAAAACGCTCCGCCGAAGTTTCAGCGAAGCGTTTGTCACTCGTGCCCCAGAGTGTCCCAGAAAGTGCCCCAGAGAGGCAACCACGAGCCGATTATTGCTCCACGCATCTGGGATCAAGTGCAATACGAGCTCGCCACCAGGCATGGCAACATATCGTCAGCGAAAGTCGGCTTGTTCTCCACCCGGCTCAAATGTGCTCGGTGTGGGGTGTGGTATGGGCGTAAGACGTGGGCGTCGAACACGAAATACAAGTACACAGTCTGGCAATGCAACCACAAATACACAGACGAACATCCCTGCAGCAGCGCGACGGTGAAAGACGAGCAGATCAAGGATTCTTTCGTGCAAGCGCTCAATCAACTGATCGCCCGCCGTCCGCAGCAAAGCCAGCTACCGCAGGTGCTTGGCGACATGTTCGGTACGAGCCGTTTGGAAGAACAGGCCGCTGCCTGCCAAACAAAAATCGTGGAGCTGACCGAGCAGATCGAGGCGCTGATTGCGGAAAACCAGCGGTGTGCGCTCAACCAGGACGCCTACAAAGCCCGCTACACCGAACTCGATACTATCTACCGTAAGACGCTCGCACGTAAAACAAGCCTGGAAGCAGATATCGCAGCGAACACCGCCAAGCACGCCGCCATCACCACAGCCCTAGGCGATTTGACGGGCGAACCTGTGAGCGAGTTCCGCCCCTCACAGTGGAGCGCTCTCATCGACCACGCCATCGTAGACGAGGACGGGATCCGGTTCGTGTTCCGCACCGGTGAACAGGTGAGGATTGCCCTGAAAGGGTGATGCTCATATCAGTTGACGTGCACGGTTAGGTACACCTCCCAGAAATAAAGTAAGGTTACCCTTATCTAATAAGGATGGTGTTTGCGTGGACGATAGTGTAATTGATCAGGTTGTTGAAGGCGAGTATGGGTCGGCGAAGGAAAAATCTGTCGCTGGCCAGAACGCGATTCGTCAGCTATCGCAGCCGGTGAAAGGCAAGCTGTTTGTCGCGCAGGTCTTAGCGTTCGCCTCTGGTGTGTTGGCTATCGCACCCTATGTGGCTTTGGTGGAGCTGGGAGCTGCGCTGATGCAAGACCGGGTGGACCCGGCGCGGGTGAACTGGATCGTGATGCTCCTTGTTTCTGCTTACATGGCCCGGTTGACTTTGTATTTTGTTGCGTTGGGCGTGACGCATTTTATTGACCTGTCGTTGCGTAACCAGATGCGCCGCCAGATTGCCGCCCGCATGTCGACTGCTCCGTTGTCGTGGTTTACCCGCGAGGGTGAGGGGAAGATCCGCAAGACGATTCAGGATGATACGGCCACGGTGCACACAGTGATCGCGCACGGGCCGATTGAGAAACTGAACGCGATCGTATCCCCGCTCGCCTTGTTGGCCTATGCGTTCGTGGTGGATTGGCGACTCGCTCTGCTGTCGATCGCGACGATTCCGATCTATGTGGGCATGTATGGCATGTCGATGCGTGGGATGAATGAGAAGACCGCACAAATGGACACCAAGCTCGCTCAGGTTTCGGCAACGATGGCCGAGTTCGTTGCCGGTATCTCAGTGGTGAAAGCGTTCGGCAAGGTCGGCCAAGCACATAAAGCCTATTTAGATGCAGCTAACGAGTTTTCTAAGTTCTACCGGGCGTGGTGCATGCCGCTGGTGTCGATGTCGGTCGCCTCATTTTCGTGGGTGTCGATCCCGGTGTTGTTGATCGTGAACCTTGGCGGTGGCGCGTTGATGATGAACGCCGGTTGGGTGAGCATCTACGAGGTGATAACGACGACGTTGATCGCCTTGGTGTTGCCGGGAGCGTTGATGGCAGTCGCAACCATCGCCTGGTCGTACCAGCTCGCAGGGTCTGCGGCAGTACGGCTGGTGAACGTCATGGAGCTACCGGCGTTGAGTCAGCCCGATGCGCCGCAGACACCACACGGTCATGATATCGAGATTCGGGGTGTGTCGTATGCCTATGACGAGACCCAAGCGTTAGACGAAGTGAGCCTGAGAATTCCGGCAGGCACGGTGACCGCGCTGGTTGGGCCTTCGGGCGCGGGGAAGTCGACGTTGGCGAGTTTGATTGCCCGCTTCGATGACCCGGATGCTGGCACGATCACCATCGGCGGGGTTGATCTAAAGAGCATTTCCCAGGATGTGTTGTATTCGACGGTCGCATTCGTCCTGCAAGATGCACAGCTTATTCGCGACACCATTCGAAACAACATCGCTCTTGGCGCGCCAGACGCAACCTTGGATCAGGTGCGGCAGGCGGCGCGGGCGGCGCAGATCGACGAGTTCATCATGAGCCTGCCAGATGGTTACGACACTGTGTTGGGTGAGGATACCCACGTTTCGGGCGGGCAGGCAGCCCGTATCGCGATCGCCCGGGCGCTCATGGTTGATGCCCCAGTGTTGGTCTTGGACGAGGCGACGGCGATGGCGGACCCGGAATCGGAATCGAAAATCCAACAAGCTCTCTCGACTCTTGCCAAAGGCAGAACCGTGATTGTGATCGCCCACCGACTGGCCTCGATCAGAGGGGCAGAGCAAATCGTCGTCATGGAACGCGGGCGCATTGCTGTGGTCGGTAAACACGACGAGCTGTTGGGTAATGCGCACTATCAGGCACTTCTTGCCCAAGGTGCATGCGAGGAGATGACACGATGAATCAACTATTGCTGCCACGCTTTAAGCGTTTGATGGAACCCGCCTCGTGGCGAGACCTCTCGGTCGGTCAAGCGTGGGGTGCGGTCTCAGGACTGTGTCACGGCTTTGCCCTGCTGACTCTGCTTCCCGCAGCAAGTGCCCTAGCGACCGGAATGCCGGTGTGGGGGTTATCGTTTTGGGGATGGCTCATCGCCTTGGCGGTAATCGCGGTGCTGGGCGTGGGCACGGAGTTTTATGGCATGCGCACCGGCTATATCGGGGCCCTCGGGTTCATTCACGACGTCCACCAAGCGGTCGGCAACAAGGTAGCCCGCCTACCGTTGGGAGTGTTTGATTCGGGTAGTTCTGGACGGCTGTCGCGCATGGTCACCCAGGAAATGATGAACTTGGGCGAGTCTGCGGCACATTTCATTTTCGCCCTCGTCCAAAAACTCTCGGCCGTGCTCGTAGTCACTGTGGGCACGTGGTTCTGGGATTGGCGACTGGGTCTAACCTTAACGATCGCGTTCCCGATCATGCTCGCCTTCCTTCATATTTCCCGTGTGCTTCTTGATAAAGGTAAGCAGGTTTCCGAACCAGCCGAGTCAGAGTTGGCGGCTCGCATGGTCGAATTCGCCACCTGCCAAGGCGCGCTGCGCTCCTGTCACGTCGCCGACGACTACCCGGCCCTTGATCGGGCATTCAAACAGGCTGACCGCAAAAGCCGCAAAGCATTGTGGATCGAAACATTAGCGAACCTGATAAACGGAATGTTCGTCCAAGCCCTTGTCGTGGTAATGATTTGGCTGACCGCCCAACTCGCCCTCGGCGGGCAGATGAATGCGTTGAACGCTGTGGTCACCATCGGCATGTGCCTGCGGTTCACCACCATGCTCCAAGACATCGGTGGCTGCATGACCGGGCTGGAAGAACGCCGCCAGCAGATGAATCACGTCGACAAGATCATGGACGCTCCCGAACTGTCCGAACCCGATGTCTCCACACCGGTGAGTGCTCCTGGTGATGTTCGTTTCGAGGACGTCGCCTTCGGCTACGATCCGGACACCCCGGTTCTCCGTGATATTACCTTCCATGTCCCGCAAGGCGGCATGTGTGCCCTGGTTGGCCCTTCCGGCTGCGGAAAAACCACAATCGCGAGGTTGGTTGCACGTTTCTGGGATGTGCAGTCCGGCAGCGTACGCGTTGGCGGGGTTGATGTGCGCGAGCAGACCACCGAAGATTTGATGCGCCAGATATCCCTGGTCTTCCAAGACGTCTATTTATTCAATGACACGCTCGAGGCCAACATTCGCCTTGGCAACCCCGAAGCTACCGATGAAGAAATCAGGTGGGCCGCTGACCTGTCGGGCGTGACCGAAATCGTCAACCGGCTCCCAGACGGCTGGAATTCATTGGCGGGTGCCGGCGGGCGCGCACTGTCAGGTGGGGAACGCCAACGCGTCTCTATCGCCCGCGCCTTGGTGAAGAAGGCCCCGATCGTGCTGTTTGACGAGGCCACCAGCGCGTTGGATGCGGAAAATGAAGCCAACATTGTTGCGGCGATGAACGAGCTACGCAAGCACTCCACACTGATCGTGATCGCCCACAAACTTGAAACCATTCGCCAAGCTGACCAAATCATTGTGCTCTCCCACAGTGGGCGTATCGCCCAGCGCGGGTGCCACGACGAGCTGGTCAACCAGCCAGGTCAATACCGCGATTTCTGGCAAGAGCGCATCAACGCCGCCGGATGGCAACTCGTCTAAAACACAGCACTGTTTACAATCATGAAAGGAATAACTATGTCCACACCCACGTCCTCGCGCCTAAACACGCGCGACTTCATCAATATCGGCGTCTTCACCGCTTTGATGTTTGTCATCGTGTTTGCATTCGGAATGCTCGGGTTCATTCCGGCTGCCATGTATGCCGGTTTCTTACTCTCCATTCTCGTCAACGGCACCGTGTTCGCGCTGTTTACTGCCCGCACTCCGAAGATGGGGGCATTGACCATCATGCTGATCCTCATCGAAGCCCTCTTCTTCGTAACGGGTCACTGGGTGGGAGGAATTGCGATCGCCGCTGTGTTCGGCCTGCTCGCTGACTTGGTGATCACCAAGGGGCCGAAGAGCGTGAAAGTTCGCGTCCCGCTGGCATATGCATTGTTTATCCTGCCGATCTATGTTTCCCCGTGGATTCCGCTATTTATGAACCAAGACGCATATATGTCGCAGATCGCCGAACAAATGGGTGCCGAGTATGCGGCGAAGATGGCGCAGGTTGTCACGATTCCGATTCTGTTGGGCTTCTTCGTCGTGATGCTCATCGTTGGCTGGCTTGCTGGTCTGTTGGGAACCCGGGTGGCGCGCAAACACTTTGAACGGGCCGGTCTTGTCTAAACTTCCCGACCCGCGCACGATTATCGTAGCGCTCGTCATCGTCTCCACCACGATCTACAGTGCCTACTCGCCGTGGTTCGTGTGTGCTCTGGGCGGATTCGCCGCCGTGATGCTGGCGAGCGCTACGATCAACCCCAACACGCTCGTGCGCCCGAGCTGGGTGGCCGTCTATCTGGCCACGTTTGCGGCTCTCGGCACACTCGTCTTCGTGATACCACTGGTGTGGAAGTCAACGGCCAGCGCGTTCCTCGTGCTGTTTTTACAGTGGATGTGGCGATTCAGTGTCAGCGCAGGAATGGGAGCCTACGCGATCGGCGTGATCCGACCTGCCACCTTGCAAAAAGCACTCGCCAGCTCACGAATCCCGACCTGTTTCACGATCCCGATCTCAGTCGCGTTACGGGTGCTGCCCGTGATCGGCCACGAAGTTAAAGCGATCTCAGATGCCATGAAACTACGCGGCATGTCCGCGCTTTCCCTGCGTTCGGCCCAGTACTTCACAATCCCGCTGCTATCGACCGTGGTACGCAGCGGAGACGAACTGGCATCGGCCGCCCTTGTACGCGGACTGGGCGGAACCGCAAAGCCCACCTCAGTCACGGTCGTGAAATTCCGTGTGATCGACGCGGTCATTCTGCTCATCGTTATCAGCTTCGCGATATGGAGAATCACCCTATGACAACAGCCCAAGCAACTGGGGTCACCTTCACCTATCGGGGAGCAGACCACCCCTCAATCAATGACGCAACCATCACCATCACACCTGGAACCGTCACCTTGCTGTGTGGCGCGTCAGGGTCGGGGAAAACCACCGCGCTACGGCTGTTTAACGGGCTCATCCCGCACTTCCACGACGGCGACCTCACCGGAAGCGTCACAGTCGACGACATTGACGTGGCACGAGTAGATCTATCAGAGCTTGCCCACCACTGTTCGACAGTGTTTCAAAACCCGCGCACCCAGTTCTACACCACCCACGTGCGCCAAGAACTCGCCTTCGGCCCAGAAAACCTCGGCCGCGACCCTCAAGAGATTTGTGCCCGCATTGACGAGGTTGCAGCCGAGTTAGGTATCGCCGACCTGTTGGAATCCCGCGTCACACAACTGTCGGGTGGGCAGATGCAACGCGTGGCCTGCGCCGTCGCCATGTGCAACAACACGTCGCTGATCGTGTTCGACGAACCGACCGCGAACTTGTCCGCTGACGTTATCGACCAACTCGCCACACTCATCGCCAGGCTCAAAGCAGACGGACACACCATCATCATTGCTGAACACCGGCTAAGTTTCCTTTCCGGGATTGCTGACCGTGTCTACTGCTTCGACAAAGGCAACATCGCCCTCACCGCAACCGGCGAGGAGTTTTATGTCATGCCAGATGAGGAGCGTAAACAGCTTGGGCTGCGATCCCTAGTGACTGTGCCTATGCCACAACTTCCGGAACCGGCAGGAGATGGGCTTGAGATTGACAACCTCACCTTCGCCTACCGCCACGGAAACACGGTTCTCAACATCGGCCATCTGCTCTTCCCGGCAGGGAAAATCACCGCACTGTTAGGCCCGTGCGGGTCAGGCAAATCAACACTGGCACGCATCATCTGCGGACTCGAAAAAGCCAAAGGTGCATCCATCACACTCAATGGGCAAAAATTCACCAGCCGGGACGCATACCTTGTCATGCAAGACCCCACCCGGCAGCTATTCTCAGACACAGTCATTGACGAAGTTACGCTCGGGGCAACCAGAGTCGAAAAACAACACATCGACGCCCACGCGATCCTTAAAGAACTCGACCTCACCGACCACGAGTCCGATCATCCGCAAGCACTGTCTGGTGGGCAACGCCAACGCCTTGTCATCGTCACAGCACTTGCTGCGAACAAGAAGGTCTACATCTTCGACGAGCCGACATCAGGTGTGGGCTACAAGCACCTCGTCGCGATCTCACAAGTGATGCGCAAACTCGCTGATACCGGTGCCGTCGTCATCGTCATCACCCACGACGCTGAACTCGTTACCGAAGCCGCCGACCATAGCGTCCGCCTCGACCAAATCAACGCCTGCTAACGCAAACGCTCGCTCAGTCGAAAGAGAGGAAAGCATTTCCGCAGGTCAGGGCAAACGCGCTATACACTCGCTAACGCAAGCGATTTTTCACACCCCCCTAAGCGATACTCGCTAACGCAAAAGGGTACTTATCAAATCCGACGTCTAAGTGGAGCCGATGACGCGTGCCCCAGAGAGGATTCGAACCTCCGACACCCGCTTTAGGAGAGCGGTGCTCTATCCCCTGAGCTACTGGGGCAGGGATAAACCTTGTATAGAGTACAACATTCGGGGAGGGGTTTAAAAAAATTGCCCCCACAAACGAGATTTTCCCCTCCGATACCTCTAGGCTGGAGTGTAACTATAACCGAGTTTCCCTAAGGATGGCACTTCCATGAGTGAGAAATTGAATCCTACATTTACTGACGTTAACCGACGCGAGTTCATCTGCGAGCAGGTGGAGAAGGACGGTGTCCTGGTCCTCGCTGTTGACCGCATCAAGGAGGATGGCACGCGTAAGCGCGTCATGCTGCTGAACAAGTTCGATGCCAAGAAGCTCTCGGCCGCATGTGAGCTGTACCTGCAGACGATTTTCTCGGCGGCCTTTGCCAAGGACAGTTCCACGCTGTCCCCGGAGGAGATGCTTCAGCTATTCGGCCCGGCGAATGACTAACCACAAAATACTTGTCATCGGCATCGGGGCCGGTAATCCCGAACACCTCACCGTTGAGGCCATCAATGCCATGAAATCCGCCGACGCGGTCATGGCAATGGATAAGGGCGATGCTAAAGCTGACCTCCTTGGCCTGCGGACGTACCTGCTAGAGAAGTATGCCCCGGGCACACCTCTGATAACCGTCGAGGACCCGGAACGCGACCGCAATCCCGTGGACTACAAGGCGGAAGTGGAGCGGTGGCACCAGGCGCGGGCAGAAAGGCTCGCGGCGGCGATGCCGGACGGAACAATTGCGTTCCTCGTCTGGGGTGACCCGAACCTGTACGATTCCACGCTGCGGATCCTCGAGCGGATGGGTGAGAAAGATATCCACGTCATCCCCGGAATCACGTCGATTCAAGCGTTGACCGCCGCTTTCGGGCTCGTCCTGAACAAGATTGGTGGGCCGATCACCATCACGACCGGCCGGCAGTTGGAGGCGGCCTCGTCCCCGCCCGACAACACAGTCGTCATGCTTGACGGCCATAGTGCCTGGCAGGCCAATGTTGGCGAGAACACCTACATCTGGTGGGGCGCCTACTTAGGCACCGAAAATGAGGTCCTTCGGCACGGTTACGTCACAGACATTGGCGATGAGCTCGCCGAGCTGAAGGCCAACTTGCGCATGGAGCACGGGTGGATCATGGATATCTACCTGCTCCGCGAGAGAGCATAAAAATACTCCCACCGTACTGTGAACTGGAACGGTGGGAGTATTTTTTATTGTTCGCCCTCAAGTTCCTTGAGTTTGGCTCGCACAGCACTTGCCGGCGGGTTGGTTTCTGTTGTTCCGTCGGAGTAGTGGACGGTGGGGACAACTCGGTTTCCGTCGTTGACGGATTCCACAAACACGGCTGCCTTGTCGTCTTCTTCCACGTTGATGGTGGTGTATGGGGTTTCGGTTCGATCCAGTGCTTTGAGGAGCTTGGCGCAGTAGGGGCACCAGTCCGTCATGTAAATGGTGGCGTGTTGGGTACTCATGCCTTACGAGTGTACTCGTGGAACGCGTAGTGCACGGGGCCGTCAGTATGCGCGAAGGACCCCTTGGCAGAGGTCTGCCAGATGCCGTCGACCGTGTGCGAAAACGCCGGATCCGATGTGACGGAGGGGACGGTGACGGGGGTTGCAAGGAGACCGTCGAGGAGGACGTCGACAAGCGTCACGGCGATGCGGGAAAGCCGGGGGTATAAGGACTGGTAGAGCGAGCCTCCGCCGATGAGCCAGCCGTCGAAGTCGGCCGGAACAGAGGAGACAACGGTGGCACCGGCGGACCAGTCGCCCGGCTCGCGGGTGGACAGGACGAGGTTCGTCCTGCCTGGGAGGGCCTTGGAGCCGATGGATTCCCACGTTTTGCGCCCCATGAGGATGTCCTCACCCATGGTGGTGTTCTTGAAGTGGTGGAGATCCTCGGGCAGGTGCCACGGCATTGTGGAGCCGTCGCCGATGATCCCGTCGCGTGATTGTGCCCAGATTGCCTTCATTAGACAGCCACCGGCGCCTTGATCGTGGGGTGCGGGTCGTAGCCCACGAGGTCGATGTGCTCGAAGGTGTAGTCGAACATGCTCGGTGCGCGGGTGAGGTCGAGGCGGGGGTAGGGGCGTGGTTCGCGACTGAGCTGCTCACGCACCTGTTCGCGGTGGTTGTCGTAGATGTGGCAGTCGCCACCTGTCCAGACGAAGTCGCCCACGTCGAGGTCGGCCTGTTGGGCGAACATGTGGGTGAGGAGGGAGTAGGAGGCGATGTTGAAGGGAACGCCAAGGAACATGTCACACGAGCGCTGGTAGAGCTGGCAGCTGAGTTTGCCGTCAGCGACATAGAGCTGGAAAAGGAGGTGGCAGGGCGGGAGCGCCATGTTGTCCAGCTCGCTGACGTTCCAGGCAGAGATGATGTTGCGGCGTGAATCCGGATCCTTTTTGAGCAGTTCGAGGGCCCCGGCGATTTGGTCGATGTGTTGGCCGTTGGGGGTGGGCCAGCTGCGCCACTGCACGCCGTAGATGGGGCCGAGTTCCCCGTTTTCGTCGGCCCATTCGTCCCAGATGGATACCCCGTTTTCGTGCAGCCAGGCGACGTTGGAATCGCCGCGCAGGAACCACAAAAGTTCACCGACGACGGACTTCCAGTGCACCTTCTTCGTGGTGATGAGCGGGAACGCCTCGGCGAGGTGGAACCGCATCTGTTTGCCAAACAGGCTGGTTGTGCCTGTCCCAGTGCGGTCGTCTTTGTGCGCCCCCTCCTCCAGGATTTCGCGGAGGAGGTCTTCGTACGGTGTCGGGATGGTCATGCAGCTAGTGTACCGCCCGGGCAACCGGGGGATTATTTAGTAGCTGCCGTTTGCTTCCTTGTACTCGGCGCATAGGGCGAGGATCTCGTCTGCCATGTCAGGGCGACAGATAAGGACATCGGGGAGGTAGGGGTCCTTGTTGTTGTAGGACAGCTCGGAGCCGTCGAGGCGGGAGCAGTGGAGCCCTGCAGCCTGGGCGACACCGACAGGTGCGGCGGAGTCCCATTCGTACTGGCCACCGGCGTGGATGTAGGCATCGGCGTCACCGAGCAGCACGCGCATGGCCTTGGCACCGGCGGAGCCATATTCGGTAATTTCTGAGCCGGTGCGCTCGGCGACAAAGGAAGCTACCTTGGGGGCGCGGTTGCGGGAGACAATGATCTTGCCGGACTTGGGGCCGAGGACGGCGCGGGCTTCGTCGGAGAAGAAGGTGACTCCGATGTCGGGCAGGCCGACGGCGGCGTAGAGGGGCTTGTGGTTTTCTACGAGCGCGATGTGGACGGCCCAGTCCTGGCGGCCGGTGGCGAATTCCTTGGTGCCGTCGAGGGGGTCGATGATCCAGACGCGGTTCTTGTTCAGGCGGGCAGGGTTGTCGGCTGCCTCTTCGGAGAGGAAGCCGTCGTCGGGGCGGTGCTGCGCGAGGACGCGGGCGATCCAGTTTTGGGCCAGGTCGTCGCCGGCATCGCCGAGGTTGAGGGCTTGCAGTAATCCCACGCCGCGGATTCCTTTGAGGATTTCGGAGGTGCCTACGGCGAGGCGGTGGGTGAGTGTTGCGTCGTCCAAGTGAGCAGTCATGGTTACATAATACGGTCTCCACTAGATTAAAGGCATGGCAGATTCCGTTCTCTCACGTTTTCGCCCGCAGGTTTCCACGTGGTTCACCGACGTTTTCGCAGCGCCGACGGCCGTCCAGGAGGAAGCGTGGCGGGAGATTTCGGACGGAAATAATGCCCTCGTTGTGGCCCCTACCGGTTCGGGTAAGACGTTGGCGGCCTTTTTGTGGGCGATCAACGCGCTTGTGGTGCCTTCGGGGCAGTTGCTTTTGGATGCCACGGGTGAGCGCTCGGTGCCGAAAAAGGACAAGGGCGCGGGCGTGCGTGTGTTGTACATTTCACCGCTGAAGGCGTTGGGCGTGGATGTGGGGGCGAATCTGCATGCGCCACTGCTCGGCATCGCCCGTACGGCGCTTCGTTTGGGGGAGCCTGCGCCGCAGATCACGGTGGGTGTGCGCAGTGGGGATACGCCACAGTCGGAGCGTTCGCGGCAGGTGCGCAATCCTCCGGACATTCTCATTACGACGCCGGAGTCGCTGTATCTCATGTTGACGAGTAAGGCGAAGGATATTTTGACCAGTGTGGATACGGTCATTGTGGATGAGATTCACGCGTTGGCTGGGACGAAGCGTGGGGTTCACCTGGCGTTGTCGCTGGAACGGTTGGCGGAGCTTGCTCCGCAGCATGTGAAGCGCATTGGTCTGTCTGCGACGGTGCGTCCGCTGGAGCGGGTGGCAAGCTTCCTCGGTGGTAAGGAGCCGGTGTCGATTGTGGCTCCGGGGGCCGAGAAGCGGTGGCAGCTGGATGTTCACGTCCCGGTTGATGATATGAGCGATCTGCCGACGCCTGAGGTCGGCTCTACTATCGGTACGTCGCTTGTCGACGATCCCCTCGATCTCACCACCCCGGTGGAGGAGGTGGAGTCCCCGTTTACTCGTGGGCCGGTTCTGCACAGTCCGGCGGGCGAGCCCGCCCCTACGCCCCTCATCTCCGTCGTTGACGATGCGACGATTGACCAGGATGCGACGATTGACCAGGATGCGACGAAGTCGCATCCTTTCGCGGAGGACTCGGCGCTGCCCACGTCGAACTCTATCTGGCCGTTCATTGAGCAGGACCTATACGCAGAAGTGATGTCCCATGACTCCACGCTCGTCTTTGTGAACTCGCGGCGAACGGCCGAGCGGGTGACCTCGCGGCTCAACGAGCTCTACACACAGGAGCACGACCCGGAGGCGCTCAACGCCCGTGGGCGACGTGACCCCGCCCAGCTTATGAAGCACACGGACATCGCAGGAACTGCAGCACCGGTCATTGCCCGCGCACACCACGGCTCGGTGAGCAAAGACGAGCGCGCAGCAACAGAGAACATGCTCAAATCCGGCGAATTGAAGGCGGTTGTTTCAACCAGCTCGCTAGAGCTCGGCATTGACATGGGCGCGGTCGACCTTGTGATCCAGGTGGAATCCCCACCATCGGTGGCCTCCGGTTTGCAGCGCGTCGGCCGCGCAGGCCACGCCGTGGGAGCCGTCTCGCAGGGGTCCTTTTACCCCAAGCATCGCGCCGACCTCGTGCAAACCGCTGTCACCGTGGAACGCATGCGCGCTGGGCTCATTGAAGAGCTCACCGTGCCGCAAAATGCGCTGGACGTACTCCTGCAGCAGACGGTTGCCCACGTATCACAGAATGACATTTCCGCCGACGACTGGTTTGATGTCGTCCGTCGGGCCTACCCGTACACAAGCCTTGACCGGGAGGTGTTCGACTCTGTCATTGATCTCGCCAGCGGTGCCTACCCGTCGACGGACTTCGCGGACCTCAAACCGCGGATCGTTTACGACAGGGTAAGTGGCATGCTGAGCGCCCGCCCCGGCGCGCAGCGCGTTGCTGTCATCAGTGGTGGCACGATCCCCGACCGGGGCATGTTTGGCGTGTTCCTTGTTGGTGGTGGCGAGGGATCAGCGCCTCGCCGCGTGGGCGAATTAGACGAGGAAATGGTCTACGAGTCCCGAGTAGGGGACGTGTTTACCCTTGGGGCGACGAGTTGGCGGATTGAGGAGATCACCCGCGACCAGGTGCTTGTTACGCCCGCGCCGGGGCATACCGGGCGTCTGCCGTTTTGGTCTGGTGGGCAGGAAGGGCGGCCGGCGGAGCTCGGCCGGGCGGTGGGGGAGTTTCGTCGAGAAGCTGTCAGCGACCGCGCGCGGGTCGAAGGCCTGGGGCTGGACGCGCGGGCAGAGGACAACCTGTTGGCGTTCCTGCATGAGCAGCAGGAAGCCACCGGTGTCGTCCCCGATGAGAAAACACTCGTGCTTGAGCGTTTCCGCGACGAGCTTGGCGATTGGCGCATCGTGCTGCACTCGCCGTACGGGCGTGGTGTCAACGCGGCGTGGGCGCTGGCCGTCGGTGCCCGGGTGTCGGATCTGACGGGGATGGATGCGCAAGCGGTGGCCGGCGACGACGGCATTGTTCTTCGTCTGCCCGAGGGCGATGAGGAGCCGAGCAGTGAGCTGTTTTTATTCGACGCCGACGAGATCGAGCAGATCGTTACGGAAAGGGTGGGCAACTCAGCGCTCTTTGCCTCCAGGTTTCGTGAGTGCGCCGCGCGTGCTCTTTTGCTGCCACGGCGCAACCCCGGCAAGCGGGCACCCCTGTGGCAGCAGCGGCAGCGCGCTGAGCAGCTGCTCGACGTTGCCCGGAAGTACCCGAGCTTCCCCATCATCTTGGAGACAGTCCGCGAGTGCATGCAGGACGTATACGACATTGCTGCACTGAAACAGCTACATAAGGATCTCGGGCTGCGTACGGTGCGCATTGCCGAGGTGACAACAGATCAGCCGAGTCCATTCGCCTCATCGCTGTTGTTCAACTACACCGGCGGGTTCATGTACGAGGGGGATACGCCCCTGGCCGAGAAGCGGGCGGCTGCCCTCGCCTTGGATCCGTCGCTTTTGGCCAAGCTCCTCGGCACCGTCGAGCTTCGTGAGCTACTCAGCCAGGAGATTATCGCGCAGGTGCACGACGAGCTGCAGCGGACAGCAGAGGGAAGACGGGCGCGCACCCCGGACGAATTCACGGACACACTGCGCCTCGTTGGCCCCATCCCCGTGGACAATGTGCCAGCCTATGTAGAGTTCGGGGACGGTCGGGATGCCGAGCAGATTCTGCAGCTTATCCGCCAGACGGTGGGTGGGCGCGTGATGGAAATTCGGTTCGGGGGCCGGGAACATATCGCGCTGTCACAGGATGCGGCGCTGATCCGGGACGGCCTGGGCGTGCCGATCCCCGCCGGGGTGACCGCCAAACGGGACGAGGTGCCCGACGCGCTTGAGCAGCTTGTCAGCCGGTTCGCCCGGTCGCGTGGGCCGTTTACCGTGCGGGACGTCGCCTCCGCCTTCGGAGTGGGTGTCTCTGTGGTGCACGGTGTGGTGCGGACTCTCGTCCATGAGAAGAAAGTGGTCGAGGGGCACTTCCGTGAGGGGATCGAGGACCTTGAATACTGCGCGACGGAGGTTCTCCGAAAGATCCGTACGCGCAGCCTCGCCGCAGCGCGGGCGGAGGCGGAGCCGGTGAGCCACTCGGCATATGCCCGTTTCCTGCCACCGTGGCAGCAGGTTGCCGAGGTGGGGAAGACCCCCGCGCTGCGCGGGGAAGACGGTGTTTACGCCGTCATCGAGCAACTGGCAGGGGTACGCCTCCCGGCTTCCGCGTGGGAATCCCTCGTCTTCCCGTCACGTGTGGGCTACTATGAACCGGCCTTTTTGGATTCGTTGACCGCAGATGGTGAGGTGATGATTGTGGGTGCCGGTGCCGCTGGGGCGCAGGATCCGTGGATCATGCTCCTCCCGACGGAGTACGCCTCGCAGCTGCTGCCGGATGCTGTGGAGGAGCCGAGTCTGTCTGCCGTGCAAGAATCCGTGCTTGCTGTCTTGTCTCGGGGTGGCGGTTTCTTCTTCCCGCAGCTTCTATCGGAGGTCACCGGTTCGGAGTTGGGTCTGGGGTTGTCTCACACGGTGTCTGCCGAGGAGCTGCGCGAGGCGATGTGGGGGCTTGTGGAGCTGGGGCGCGTTTCCCCCGACACGTTCGAGCCTGTGCGCGCCCGCCTCAACGGGTCGGCTCGCGCCGGGAGTACCGCCCACAAGGCGAAGCGGCGGCCACGGCGCTCCCGGTTACGGATGGGGCGGACGGGCTTTGCCCAGGCTAATCGCCCGACTACGCCGCCTGATATGCAGGGGCGGTGGTCGCTGACCCCACCGGCGGAGACCGACCCCACCAACCGGTCCGTCGCCCATGGCGAGGCGTGGCTGGATAGGTACGGTGTTGTCACCCGCGGCAGTGTGGTGACGGAGAATGTGCTCGGTGGCTTCGCCCTCGCCTATAAGGTGCTCAGTGGGTTCGAGGAGTCCGGTAAGGCGATGCGCGGCTATGTGGTCGAGGGCTTGGGTGCGGCACAGTTTTCTACGCCCGCCGTCATCGACCGCATCCGCAGTCACGCTGATTCCCCCGATATCGCCGGCTGGCCTTCAGGCACGACGGAGCCCCTCACGTATGTGGTTGCTGCCGCCGATCCCGCTAACCCGTACGGCGCGGCCCTCCCGTGGCCGGAAGGCGCGCATGTCACCCGGGCTGCGGGTGCTCTCGTTGTGCTTGTCGACGGCCTTCTGATTGCTCACTTCACCCGTGGCGGTCGCGTCCTCACCACCTTCTTTGACGGTCTTCCTGAGCCGCCGGAAACGCTTGTTGCGCGGCTCGTGGAGGCGCTGGAGTCCGTGTCCAGTACGCGGTTTATCGTGGAGAAGATTGACGGCGACACGGCGCTCACCTCGTCACTGGTGGAGGCCTTCCGCATAGCGGGCGCGGGGATCACCCCGAAGGGTATCCGGATCGGCGGTCGCGTCGGCGCCGCGCGCCGGGCACCCGATCGCGACGAGACCGACGATGCGCCTCTTGTGCGCACGCGCAGAAGGGGAGGATACCCACGTGCCAGAAGGTGATTCCGTCTACCAGCTCGCCACGCGGCTCCAGTTCATGCGCGGAAGGGAAGTCCTCTATTCGCAGCTGCGCGTCCCCGCCTACGCACTGGAGCGTTTCGACGGCAGCCTATGCGACAACGTGTGGCCCTACGGTAAGCACTTGTTCATGCAGTTCGGCGAGAAAATCCTGCACACGCACCTGAAGATGGAGGGGACGTGGTCGGTGCATCCAGCAGGGAAGAGGTGGACAAAGCCCGGTTTTACAGCCCGCGTCGTCTTGCGTTTGGAGGGCGCCCCGCACCCGCGCCCCATCGAGGTGGTGGGCTTTTCGTTGGGGCTGGTGCGGGTTTTCCCTACCGTGGAGTATGACCACAGGGTAGGCTATCTTGGCCCGGACGTACTCGGTAACTGGGATGAAGACGAGGCCGCCAGAAGGATCCTCGCCCGCCCGGACAGGCCAATCGGAACCGCGCTTCTTGACCAGAAAAACCTTGCCGGGGTGGGAAACGAATACCGGGCGGAGATCTGCTTCATCGCCGGTGTCCACCCTGCAACGCCTGTCGCGGCGCTCGGCCCCGACAAAGTTCACGACATTCTGGCGCTGACCCGTCACCTGATGTGGGAAAACAGAAAATCCCCCATCCGCGTATCCACGGGGGTACGCAAGGTGGGGGAGACAAGTTACGTATTTGGCCGCAACAACAAGCCGTGTAGGCGCTGTGGGACGCTTATTGAGAAGGGATTTCTTGGCGGAGTTGATCGCGGGGGCGACGCGGATGAGCTGGAACGGGTCATCTGGTGGTGCCCACACTGCCAGCCACTACTGTGACGCAGGCGGCGTGTTTTTCTTCTTGCTCTGTCGGCGGACGAGCCACACCGTCAGCGCCACGACGGCGACGACGAGGATGATCTTCACGATGAAGGAGAATTCCTCCATATACTCCGTCACGCGGTGCCAGTTTTCCCCGAGCGTAAATCCGAGGTAGACGAGCAAAATGTTCCAGATAGCGGAGCCAAGGACAGTCCACGCGGTGAAGGTGACTAGCCCCATGCGGTCGATGCCGGCGGGAATGGAGATGAGGGAGCGGATCCCCGGCACCATCCGGCCGATGAACACCGAGGCCGAGCCATATTTGTCAAACCAGGCGATGGACTTGTCCACATCCTCCGCCTCCGTCAGCCACATCCAGTCCGCCACCTTGCGGAGGCGTTCGGCACCCACGGCGTGGCCGACGAAATACAGCAGGTAAGCGCCCAGAAGAGAGCCCGTAGTCGCCCACACCATGGCGGCGATGAGACTCATGGAGCCCTGCGAGGCGGTGAAGCCCGCCAGGGGGAGGACAAGCTCGCTGGGGATCGGTGGGAAGGCAGATTCCAGGAAGATGGCGATTCCCACGCCAGGTGCTCCCAGCGTTTCCATAAGTGAGGTCACCCACGTGGTTATCGCATCAAGCATCAAATAAAATCCAATCCACTATCTGGTGTATGACGTGGCTAGCCACTATAGCAAAGAAGGGGCGGAACGTTTTGCACCAAAACGTTCGTCAGTGCGTGGGCATGGCCCGCTACACTGGGGACCATGAAAACGCTGCTGAACATCATCTGGTTTCTTTTCGCAGGACTCTGGCTCGCCATCGCCTATGTGTTTTTTGGACTCCTCGCCTGCATCTTCATCATCACAATCCCCGCAGGTGTGGCATCGTTTAGAATGGCGAGCTTCGTCGTCTGGCCGTTTGGTCGCACTCTTGTACAGCCTGTCAATGGGTCCGGTGCGCTAAGTGGCGTGTCCAACGTGATCTGGTTCTTCGTCGCCGGACTGTGGCTTGCCGTCGGGCACCTAACTACAGCGGCGAGCCTCGCCGTGACAATTATCGGCCTCCCCATGGCCTGGGCAAACCTCAAGCTCATCCCCGTTACGTGCTTCCCGTTTGGGAAAAAGATCGTGGATTCTGACCATATCCCCGCAGGCTACGAACCCGTGGTCAAGATGTAAAGAAACCTCAACCACGGGTCGTCGACAAGCTATACAGGGTTTACCTGTTACAGGGGTTACCCGTTACAGGGCTACTTGTTGGCGCGGTACCAATCAATGAGACCGTCGGTAGAACCATCGCCGGAAGCGGCCTTCTCTGCGCCGGTGACAGCCGGAAGGAGGTCGCCGGCCTGCTTCTTGCCCAGCTCAACGCCCCACTGATCGAAAGAGTTAATGTCCCAGATCACGCCCTGGGTGAACACGATGTGCTCGTACAGGGCGATGAGGGCACCGAGGACGCGCGGGGTGAGCTCCTCCGCAAGGATCGTCGTGGTCGGGCGGTTACCCGGCATCTCCTTGTGGTTGACCAACTCGATGGGCGTGCCTTCAGCGGCGATTTCCTGCGCGGTCTTGCCAAAGGCGAGCACCTTCGTCTGCGCGAAGAAGTTGCTCATCAGCAGGTCATGCATGGAACCCGTGCCGTCAGCGGTGGGAAGATCCTGCGCCGGGCGAGCAAAACCGATGAAATCGGCGGGGATAATACGCGTGCCCTGGTGGATGAGCTGGTAGAACGCGTGCTGGCCGTTGGTGCCCGGCTCGCCCCAGTAAATCTCACCCGTGTTCGTGGTGACCACCGTGCCGTCGTGGCGCACGGACTTACCGTTCGACTCCATCGTCAGCTGCTGCAGGTAGGCGGGGAAGCGGGAGAGATCCTCAGAGTAGGGGAGCACCGCGTGCGTTTCAGCGCCGAAGAAATCGGAGTACCACACGCCGAGCAGGCCCATAAGGGCGGGGACGTTTTCCTTCAGCGGAGTTTCGCGGAAGTGTACGTCCATGGCGTGGAATCCTTCAAGGAAGCGCATGAAGTCCATCGGCCCGATAACGCACATGAGGGCGAGACCCACGGCGGAATCTACCGAGTAGCGGCCACCGACCCAGTTCCAGAAACCGAACATATTCTTCGTGTCGATTCCGAACTCCGCGACCTTCTCGGCGTTGGTAGACACGGCGACGAAGTGCTTCGCCACGGCCTCCTCGCTGCCGAGCTTCTCCACGAGCCACCGCTTGGCGGCGTGCGCATTGGCGAGAGTCTCCTGCGTGGTGAATGTCTTCGAGGCGATGATGAACAGCGTGGATTCGGGGTCGAGCTCGTCGAGGGTGGCGACGAGATCCGCTGGGTCAACGTTGGACACGAACTTGCCCTGGATACCGGCGACCGCGTAATTACGCAGGGCCTTGGTGGCCATTGCAGGGCCCAGATCAGAACCGCCGATGCCGATGTTTACCACCGTCTTGATGGTGTGGCCGGTGTAACCCAGCCATTCACCGGAGCGCAGCGCCGAGGCGAAATCACGCATCCGGCCGAGAACCTCGTGAACGTCGGCGGCAACATCTTGCTCGTCGACGGTGAGGTCTTCTTCAGCCGGGATGCGCAGCGCCGTGTGCAGGACGGCGCGGTCCTCGGTGTTGTTCAGGTGCTCGCCGGTGAACATGGCCTCGGTCTTTTCCTTCAGGCCCGCTGCCTCGGCGAGTGCTACCAGCTTGTCCACCGTGTCCTCGTTGATGAGGTTCTTGGACAGATCCACGTGGAGGCCCGCGGCATCAAAGGTGAACCGGGATGCGCGGTCCGGATCGCTGGCGAACAGTTCCCGCAGGTTTGTTTCGCTCATCTCCGTCTGGTGTGCTTCGAGATCTTTCCACTCGTGCGTGGTACTGATATCCGTGGACATGGACGCTCCTTCGTGGTTTTTTTACGTAAATCACTGGTCAGCGGCCTTACCTCGCCTGGCTGTGTGGTGTAATCCGACACCAACCTTCCGAAGAAGACCTATGACCTATTACTTTAGCCCGGAAACGGCCCGTTCGTCCTGATGTCAATGTGTACCTTCGGAAGACGAACTGGTTTCGGGGCGGGAATCACCGGGCGCGGTGCAGGCGCAGGTGCTGGCTTGGGAATCTGTGGTACCGGCACGGGTGCCGGAGGTCGGTACCTGATGACCGGAGCCGGGCGTGGTTGTGGTTTCGGCGCTGGTGCAGGCAGTGCAGGCGGTGCCGGTGGCGCTGGTGCCGGTACGGGTGGTGCCAAGTTGGGGAAAACAGGGGCGAGGACAAGACGCAGTTGCATCGGCAGCCACTCCGGGTTTATCTGGGAGAGAAATCCACCGACGAGTCCGAGCACAGCAATTATAGAAACGGTGGCGCCCACTGCGATTTGCCCATCTGTATCCAAGTCAATGGTTGTATCTGAGGAGATCGTTGCAAGCGTGTCCTCGCTACTGCCTTCCGCCGAAAGTTCCGCAAGTGCCCCAATCCCGATGCATTTTCCTAGTGCTCGGTGGTAAGCCTCGTCCCCTACCTGGGACTCCATATCGTCTAGGAAGGGTTGTAAATAGGGAAGAATAGACTCATGAAGCTTGTGGAGGTGAGCCCACGATAACGGATCTACATAATGTTCGAAATCGTTTGCATGGAAATAGGGGGACGGCTGGCTATCTTCGTACATGCGTTGGGCCTGTTGGACGGAGATGGTTTGCTTCCACGCGAATGGTTTGTCAAGGCCTAGACGCTCTATGACTTTGTCACGGTCTTGGCGTAATTCCCAAAAAGGAGACGCAAATGCTGCCCACTGGCTCCCAAATTTTTTTGCGTAAGATTGAGCCCCCTGTGCGAGAGCTACAGGCACTTCATCGCGGAGCCGCTCAGCAGTTACATCATCAGCGTGTGAGGGGGAGATCGTGCACACCTCGCCGTCGGATTTCACATCGAGGGCGGAAGCCGGGGTGCAGGTGATGGTAGCGGCGGTTAGAGCCAAGGCGAGTGTCATCGGGATCGCGCGAAGAGCTCTGTCGTGGCGAGCGCGTGCATGGGATGGTGCCTGAAATCGATGAGGATCCGAAGCACTTTTCGGGGTGCGTCGAAAAGTAGACGCGCCAGTTGTAGAAGTAGATTGGCCCAGGATTCGGTTTAACATGTATCCCCCAAAATTTTTAGTGGTTTATGGCATTGTCCTGAGTAGTGAGCCTCCCCGGAGATAATGCCGTTGTCTGAAGCCGAAGGTGAGGAATGTCGCCCCCGTTTTCGTGGATATCGTAAAACGGGTGAGGGGAGTGTGCTTGGTAGATGCGTATAGACCCCCTCAGATAGGGGAGGGGGGTGATTTTTTCAATACAGTTGATTACATGACATACCAAAACAAACTTTTCCTTGCCGGATCCTTCGTCGATGCCTCAGATGGTGGCACCTTCGAGGTCACGAACCCGCGCGACGGATCTGTGATTACCGCCGTCGCCTCCGCTACTGAGGACGATATTAAAAAGGCATTCGACGCTGCCTGCGAGGCCCAACCAGCATGGGCTAAGACGAGCCCCCGTCACCGTGCCGATATTCTCAGGCGCGCCTACGAGGAGATCATGGAGCGCAAAGACGAAATTGCCGAGCTCATGACGCTCGAGCTCGGCAGGGCACTGCCGGATTCCCAAGGGGAATCCGTTTATGGTGCCGAGTTCTTCCGCTGGTTTGCTGCGGAAGCGGAGCGGATGTCCGGTGACTACCGCCTTGCGCCGACAGGAAACGCCCGGATCGTCGAGGTGCAGCAACCTGTCGGACCGGTTCTGGCCATCACGCCGTGGAACTTCCCGCTCGCCATGGGTACGAGGAAACTCGGCCCGGCTCTCGCTGCGGGTTGCACCGTTGTTTTGAAGCCGGCATCGAAGACACCTTTAACCATGCTCCTCCTCGCCGAGATCCTCGATCACGCCGGTTTGGACAAGGGGGTTGTCTCCATTCTTCCGTGCTCCTCGTCAGCTCTGGAACCGCTCTACTCCGATCCTCGGCTGCGCAAGCTCACCTTCACCGGCTCTACTGCTGTGGGGAAGGAATTGGCTACCAAGGTTCCCACTGCTCGTGTCTCGCTCGAACTCGGTGGTAACGCGCCGTTCGTTGTGCTTTCCGACGCTGATCTGGACACCGCCGTTGAGGCGACCGCAACAGCGAAAATGCGTGGTGCCGGTCAGGTCTGCATCGCCGCTAACCGGTTCATCGTGCACCGTGACCTGCGCGCCGATTTTGTCGCCCAGGTCACCGAATCTCTGAAGGGTACGGAATACGGTCCTCTCTCCGGTGACGATCAGGTGGAAAAGGTCACTGAGCTTGTCGACGATGCGCTGGCACAGGGAGCCACACTCGTCTGGCAGGATGAGGTCCCCGAGACAGGCTCATGGTTCCCACTCACAATCCTGGACAATGTGCCCACGACCGCGCGGATGTACAAAGAAGAAATCTTTGGTCCTGTCGTTGCCGTATACGAGGCTGCTAGCGACGAAGACGCAATCGCTATGGCCAACGACACGAACTTCGGGCTTGCAGGCTACCTTTTCAGCGCGAACCTGCAGCACGCGTTGGACAGCGCGGAGCGCATGGAAACGGGCATGGTTGGGGTGAATAAGGGTGGCATCTCCGATGCTGCTGCGCCTTTCGGCGGTGTGAAAGACTCCGGCCTCGGTCGTGAGGGAGGCTTCCAAGGAATTGAGGAATTCCTGGAGCGCAAACTCATGTCGTTGCCTGCACCCGCTGCTAAGTAACACCCAAGGTTTTTTTAGGGTGCCAGGATCTGCGTGAGGCGCGCAGAAAGGCAAAGATTGTGGAGCAAGGAGACCCTCTGATATGTGTGACAACGTACTAGCCAGTCTTGGACTCGATCCGCAGAAAGCCCGCGACTTCGTTCAGCGTGCACTCGAGGAAGATCTGCAGTGGGGAGCGGATGTCACGAGCCTGGCGACCTTGCCTCGTGCCACCGCTACGGCGACAGCGAACGCCCGTGAAGACGGCGTTCTTGCCGGCGTTAGCCTCGCCTTGCTTGCCCCAGAAATCTACGCACCGGGAGCTATCACGGTTGACGTGCTACGGCGCGACGGTGCACAGGTCACAGGGGGCGAGCCGATTTTCACGCTGACCGGGCCTGTCACCGATATCTTGACCGTGGAGCGAACAATTCTCAATATCGTGTGCCAACTATCTGGCGTGGCCACGCATACGGCAGCGTGGGTTCGAGCCCTGGATGGTTGCGTTTCCGCGCTCACCGGGCAACCAGTGCGTGTGCGGGATACTCGCAAAACTGTCCCCGGGATGCGGGTACTGCAGAAAATGGCCGTCCGCTGCGGAGGGGGTGTCAATCACCGGATGGGGCTCGGCGATGAAGCGCTTATCAAAGACAATCACATTGCTGCGGTGGGCAGCGTGTCGGCAGCGATAGAACGCGTCCGCGACCGATACCCCGAGATCCCTGTGGAGGTGGAGTGCGATCGGGTAGAACAAGTTGAAGAAGCCGTCGCAGCTGGTGCGCGGCTGATCCTGCTAGACAATATGGATCCAGCACAGATTCTTAAGGCTTTGGAACACACAGTTCCGGCTGGCGTGCGGACGGAAGCTTCGGGCGGATTAACGCTAGATAACGCGGCAGAATATGGACAGACAGGTGTGGACTATATTGCCGTAGGTGCGCTTACCCATTCCTCCCGTGTCTTCGATATTGGGCTCGACATCGGTGAGTGATAGGCGAGACCAGATAGCGCATACATATTCATAGCTGTAAGAATATGCAAAGCGGGGTCTTGGAGAGAGTTTTCCTGCTGGCTAGTTAAGCCAGTCTTAGCCACGATAATGATTGTTCAACATTCCAGGTAGGGCGGTTTTACGGAGGTGGTAAAAAGATTGATTTACTACCCCCGTTAACTCTGCATGAACTGGGTTAATTGTAGGTTAACAACAATTTTCCTGAATAGAATGCACAAATTATTCATGTTTTGTGGTGAAATTTCTGAAAAGGTTATTTCGAAATGCAAAGAATGGAGAGTCTGTGTTTCTAAAGAAGACCATCGCGGCGCTGACGGCGGGCATGCTCGCTTTCAGCCTTGCGTCATGTTCAAACTCAGAAAGCAGTTCAGCCGCAGGAGGTAACTACATTACCGCGCGCGGCTCCGAGCCCCAGAACCCGCTTCTGCCGGCAAACACCAACGAAGTGGGCGGCGGAAACATCGTCGATCTGATCTACTCCGGTCTGGTCTACTACGATGCCGACGGCAAAATCCAGAACGAAATGGCAGAGTCCATCGATCTGGAAGGGGATAAGACCTACAAGGTCACGCTGAAGGACGGGATCTCCTTCTCCGATGGTTCACCGATTACTTCGGAGAGCTTTGTGAAGGCCTGGAACAAGGCCGTCGAGGAGTCCATGCTGAGCGCCTACTTCTTCGAGCCGATTCTCGGCTACAAGGAGGGAGGTTCCTCGATGGAAGGTCTCAAGATTATTGATGACAAGACCTTCACCATCGAGCTAGCCCAGCCGGAAGCTGACTTCCCCACGCGCCTCGGTTACTCGGCCTTCTTCCCGATGCACGAATCCGCTTACGATGACCTCAATGCTTACGGCGAGAATCCGATCGGAAACGGGCCGTACAAGCTCGCCGAGTGGAACCATAACAAGGATGCCACCATCGTTCCCAACGAGGAGTACGACGGCGTGCGCACTCCCAAGAACGACGGCGTGCAGTTCGTCTTCTACGCACAAAACGACGCAGCCTACTCCGACCTTCTGGCAGGCAACCTAGATATCACTGATGCTATCCCGGACTCGGCATTTTCCACCTTTGAGAATGAGCTCGGGGACCGTGCTGTTAACCAGCCGGCGGCCATTTTCCAGTCCTTCACAATCCCGGAGTCGCTGCCGCACTTCAAGGGCGAGGAAGGCAACCTCCGCAGGCAGGCTCTGTCGTACGCCATCAACCGCGAGGAAATTACCTCCACCATCTTCGGTGGCACCCGTACCCCGGCGACAGACTTTACTTCTCCGGTGATCCCCGGCCACTCCGATTCGTTGGCTGGTGCTGAGGTGTTGACGTACAACCCGGAGAAGGCGAAGGAACTGTGGGAGAAAGCAGACAAGATCTCCCCGTTCGAGGGTTCTGTGAAGATTTCCTACAACGCCGATGGTGGACACCAGGCATGGGTCGATGCCGTAGCCAACTCGATCCGCAACACACTCGGTGTGGAGGCCGTGGGCGACCCGTACCCAGATTTCAAGAGCCTGCGTGATGAGATCACAAACCGCACCATCACCTCAGCTTTCCGCACCGGCTGGCAGGCCGACTACCCGTCACTCGGTAACTTCCTCGGACCGTTGTACGCAACCGGCGGTGGATCCAACGACGGTGATTACTCGAACCCCGAGTTTGACAAGCTGCTGAAGCAGGCAGCTGGTGCGCCGGACCCCGAGTCCGCCAACGTCTTCTACAACCAGGCGCAAGAGCTCCTGCTGAAGGATCTGCCAGCGATCCCGCTGTGGTACGCCAACGTCACGGGCGGCTACTCGGAGAACGTCGACAACGTCGTCTTCTCCTGGAAGTCGGTTCCGGTGTACGACCAGATCACCAAGAAGTAAAAAACTGATGTGGTTCGCGCCCGCGTAAAGACGCAGGCGCAATCACACCGTCAAGACCATCCATAGTGGCATCACTCTAACGTTCGGCACCCCGCTGCGAAGGCGCGTCATCGCTCCGCTCGCATGCGGGGTGGGCGCGTTTATCCAACTCGTACAGCCACCCCCTACTACCTAGCTAAAGAAAGGAGCTACGCGCACATGCTCCGCTACATCGGACGGCGCTTGCTCCAGATGATCCCCGTGTTCATCGGTGCGACACTGCTTCTTTACTCCCTCGTCTTCCTCATGCCCGGCGATCCCGTGGCAGCCCTCGGCGGTGACCGAGGCATCAGCGAGGCGGCGCGGGCACGCATCGAGGCAGAATACAACCTCGACAAACCATTCATCGTTCAGTATCTCCTCTATCTCAAGGGAATCCTCACACTCGACTTCGGCACGACATTTTCTGGTCAACCCGTAGCGCACGTGATGGCGAACGCGTTCCCTGTGACCATCAAGCTCGCCGTCATGGCCTTGGCATTTGAAGCCATCCTGGGTATTTCCGTCGGTGTGATCGCAGGCGTTCGCCGTGGCGGAATCTTCGATTCCACCGTCCTCCTCGTTTCCCTCTTCGTTATCGCCGTGCCGTCTTTCGTCATCGGCTTTGTTCTGCAGTTCCTCGTCGGCGTGAAATGGGGTCTCTTACCCGTCACCGTCGGGAGGAATGAATCATTCGAAGCCCTCCTCATGCCCGCCGTAGTCCTCGGCGCGCTTTCGTTTGCATACGTCTTGCGCCTGACACGGCAGTCGGTCAGTGAGAATCTCAGCGCCGACTACGTGCGCACGGCGACGGCAAAAGGCATGAGCAAGAGCTCTGTCATGGGCCGCCACGTTCTGCGCAACTCGTTGATTCCCGTGGTTACCTTCCTCGGTGCCGATCTCGGCGCCCTGATGGGCGGTGCCATCGTGACCGAGGGAATCTTCGGAATTAACGGTGTGGGCGGCTCGATCTACCAGGCGATCTTGAAGGGAGAGCCGGCGACCGTCGTCAGCTTCACTACCGTACTCGTCATTGTGTACATCATCGCCAACCTCATTGTTGACCTCATTTACGCACTGCTAGATCCGAGGATTCGCTATGCCTAACCCCACCGACAAGACGCACTCGTACCCGGATACCACACCCGATGACATGGTCCGCGTGCCGGAGGAAGGCATCCGGATTGCTGACCAGGCCACTGAAGAGCAAATGGATGTAATCCATCGCACCGAGGGCCTCATGAATGACACTGTGACCGGGAGACGCATCCTGCCTGGCCAGGAATACTACGTCTCTGCAACCGATGAACAAGGACTAGGCGCGGTGGATGCCGTGCCTGATGACTCCGCACCAAGTTCCATGTGGGGTGAGGCGTGGCGCTACCTGCGCAAGAGGCCAATGTTCTGGGCTTCAGCTGTCCTGATTTTGTGCGCCGTCCTGCTTGCTTTATTCCCGCAGATGTTCACCTCGACCGACCCGCGGTTCTGTGAGTTGAGCAATTCTCTCGCCGGACCTGAGTCCGGCCACCCGTTCGGTTTTGACCGACAGGGCTGTGATATTTACTCGCGTGTCATTTACGGTGCACGCGCCTCGGTGACAGTGGGTATCCTGACCACCGTTGCCGTCACCATTTTGGGCACCATCATCGGATCCATTGCAGGTTATTTCGGTGGGATCTGGGACACGATTTTTTCCCGTCTCACGGATATCTTCTTCGCTGTTCCGCTCGTTCTCGCCGCGATCGTGGTGATGCAGATGTTTAAGGAGCAGCGCACGATCTGGACGGTGGTCATTGCACTCAGCATCTTTGGCTGGACCAACATTGCGCGCATTACGCGCGGTGCCGTTATGAGTGTGAAGAACGAGGAATTTGTGACAGCGGCTCGGGCCGTAGGGGCCTCGAAATTTACTATCCTGACGAGCCACATCCTTCCCAATGCTGCAGCTCCGATCATCGTCTATGCCACGGTTGCGCTAGGAACGTTTATCGTCGCGGAAGCGACGCTGTCCTTCCTCGGCATTGGTCTTCCCTCCACCGTGGTTTCTTGGGGCGGTGACATTTCTGCCGCACAAGCATCGCTGCGCACCCAACCGATGGTGTTGTTCTACCCGGCTATCGCACTAGCCCTGACGGTTTTGAGCTTCATCATGATGGGCGATGTTGTCCGCGATGCCCTGGACCCGAAGGCGAGGAAGCGCTCGTGAGTCAGGCTAGAGAGAGTGGAAAGAATAAGACAATGAGCACACCGCAACAACAGGAGACCTCAGCGTCGACAAGCACACCCCTGTTGCAGGTCCGCGACCTGAAAGTGGAATTCGAATCCACCACTGGTGTCGTTGAAGCCGTCCGTGACTTCGACTTGACCATCTACCCCGGTCAGTCCGTGGCGATCGTGGGTGAGTCCGGCTCGGGGAAATCTACTGCGGCAATGAGTTTCCTGGGGCTGCTTCCGGGCAGCGGCAAGGTGACGCAGGGGTCCATCACCTTCGAAGGGGAGGAACTGACGGGCCTGAGTGACAAGGAATGGCAGAAATACCGTGGCTCGCACATCGGTCTCGTGCCGCAGGATCCGATGAGCAACCTCAACCCCGTGTGGCGGATCGGCACACAGGTGGAGGAGGCGCTGCGCGCCAACAACATTGCGACTGGTTCGGAAGCACACGAGAAGGTCGTCGAGCTTCTCGGGCACGCTGGGCTTCCCGACGCTGAGCGCCGGGCCAAGCAGTTCCCGCACGAGTTCTCTGGCGGTATGCGCCAACGTGCGCTCATCGCGATCGGTCTGGCTGCCAACCCCCGCCTCCTCATCGCCGATGAACCGACCTCAGCACTCGATGTCACCGTGCAGAAGCGAATCCTCGACCACCTGGGGACCCTCATCAAGGAATCCGGGACAGCCCTGCTGTTCATCACCCACGATCTCGGCTTGGCTGCCGAGCGCGCGGACTTCGTCGTGGTCATGCACCGCGGCCGGATTGTGGAAAAGGGACCGAGCCTCGACATCCTGCGCAATCCCCAGCATCCTTACACGCAGCGCCTGGTGAAAGCAGCGCCGTCGCTCGCCTCCGCACGCATTCAATCCGCGCGCAACCAAGGGCTGACGTCATCGGAGCTCAAGGCCTCTCAAGGCAGCAGTGATGAGGCTGTCGTGGATGTGCGAAACCTGGTCAAGGAATTTGAGATCCGTGGTGCAGCAGACGGGAAGAAGACCCTTCGTGCTGTCGACGATGTCTCCTTCTACCTCCGCCGGGGCACCACCACCGCGCTGGTAGGAGAATCGGGATCGGGCAAATCCACCGTCGCCAACATGGTCCTCGGGCTGCTGAAGCCCACGAGCGGCACGGTGACTTATGAAGGTCGCGATATGTCCACCATGAGCGAGAAAGAACTGTTCGCGCTGCGCAAAAAGCTGCAGGTTGTGTTCCAAAACCCCTACGGCTCCCTCGACCCCATGTACTCCATCTACCGGTGCATCGAGGAGCCACTCAAACTACACAAGGTAGGGAACAGGAAGCAGCGAGAGGCTCGTGTCGCAGAACTCCTAGACATGGTGAACATGCCCCGCTCCGCAATGCGGCGTTACCCGAATGAGCTCTCCGGTGGACAGCGCCAACGCATCGCTATCGCTCGCGCTATGGCTCTGCAGCCGGAGGTTCTCATCCTGGATGAGGCGGTGTCCGCGCTCGATGTGCTGGTGCAAAACCAGATCATTCAGCTGCTTGCGGACTTGCAAGAAGAGTTCCGCCTGAGCTACCTATTCATCACCCATGACCTCGCGGTCGTGCGACAGACCGCCGATGACATCGTCGTGATGGAAAAGGGACGGATCGTGGAGAAGGGGACCGCCGACAGTATCTTCGACTCTCCACAGGAGACCTATACCCAGGAGCTCATCGCTGCGGTTCCGGGGCTCAACATCGAGCTGGGAACGGGCGACCACCTGGGCATCGAGGTGCAGTAGCACACCTCGTTGCGGAGCATGCTGTCACTGAGGTGCATGCGTATGCCTCAACAAGGGTGTTCGTTGCCACCTCCAGATGAGAACAGGTGTCCGGCCAACGTGCGACGGACGTGAAAGCGGAGGAGCCAGGTGGCTCCTCCGCTTTTTCTGCCTGCACAAGCGATCCCGCGCCCGGATCGTCGCTTCATCGTGTCTCCGATCGTGGCTTCATCGTGCACCGGATCGTGGGCACATGGAGAACTACCCCAACTTGCCTCGGCCAAGGCGGAGCAGGATCGCGGCGAGGGCAGGACCCTCCTCACCGATCTCCTCCCGGAACTGGTTAACGATCTCCACCTCGCGGGTGTGCACGAGGCGCACACCACCGGAGGCACGCCGTGTACGGCCAATAGCGCGGGAGATCTCCGTACGCCTCTTTACAGCGTCCAAAATGACGTGGTCGAGGCGGTCAATTTCCTTCCTGAGCTGCGTGATTTCTGCTTCACTCAGTTGATCTTCTGCACCGGTGTTACTCATACCCGCTATTGTATAACTCGTTATGGCACCAACAGATCTTGTTTCAGACCTCAACCCGCAACAACGCGACGCCGTCCTGCACGACGACTCGCCACTACTTATCGTGGCAGGAGCAGGCTCCGGCAAGACCGCCGTGCTCACACGACGTATCGCGCATCTCCTTCGATTCAAGGGGGTGCAGCCATGGCAGATACTTGCCATCACCTTTACCAACAAAGCAGCAAAGGAGATGCAAGAACGCGTCATCGGCCTCATCGGTCCGGAGGCGCAGAACATGGCAGTAGCGACCTTCCACTCCACCTGTGTGCGGATTCTGCGCCGCAACGCACAGCTGGTTCCCGGTTTGAACTCCAACTTCACCATCTATGATTCGGATGATTCAAAACGTCTGCTTCAGCAGATTGCCAAGGACATGGACCTGGACATAAAAAAGTTCTCCCCACGGGTGCTTGGGAACAAAATCTCTGGGTGGAAAAACGAGCTCATCGGCGTGGACGACGCTGTGAAGGAGCACAAGGTAATTGGTCAGGTATACGGCTTTTACCAGGAACGTCTTCGCCGTGCCAACGCTCTCGACTTCGACGATCTCATTGGTGAGGTCGTACGGATCTTCCGTGAACATCCGGACGTTACCGCTTACTACCGCCGTCGCTTCCGCCACGTTCTCGTAGATGAGTACCAGGACACTAACCATGCCCAGTACGAATTCATCTCCGCACTGGTGGGCAAGGATGGAACGGGGCTGTGCGTTGTCGGTGATGCGGATCAATCAATCTATGCCTTCCGTGGTGCTACGATTCGAAACATTCGCGAATTCGAGCGCGATTTCCCCAACGCCACCACCATTCTGCTGGAGCAGAACTACCGCTCCACACAAAACATCTTGTCTGCTGCTAACGCAGTTATTTCGCACAATGAGCACCGCGGCAAGAAGAACCTCTGGACTGACCAGGGGGCAGGTCCAAAGATTATTGGCTACGTGGCCGATAGGGAAGAAGACGAGGCGCGGTTCATCGCCAGCACCATTGACGATCGAAACCTGCCCTATAACGAGGTAGCGGTCATGTATCGCACGAATGCCGCCTCCCGCGTGATTGAAGATGTCTTTATCCGCACCGGCATTCCGTATCGCGTCGTCGGCGGTACGCGGTTCTATGAGCGCAAAGAAGTCCGTGACATCATCGCGTACCTCCGTGTCGTAGATAATCCCGACGACGAGGTGTCGCTGCGACGAATTGTGAACACGCCACGGCGCGGTATCGGTGACAAGGCTCTCGCCTTCGTCACAGCTTTCGCCTCTCGAGAGAACATTTCGCTGTATGAGGCGATGCGACACGTTGACGAGGTGGATTATCTCGGTGCACGTGGTCGCAATGCGATTGCTAAGTTCGTCGCCATGATGGAGGAACTGCGTGCCGGTACGCAGGAGGTTGGTGACCTCATCAACCTGATTACAGACGTGTCGGGCTACCGGGACGAACTGGAAAAATCGAAGGACCCGCGGGACGAAGCCAGGCTGGATAACCTCAATGAGCTCGTCGCGTACGCCCGCGATTTTGCGCAGCAAGCCCGCGCCAATGACGAAGATGACTCTGTCCAGGCGTTCCTCGAACGGGTTTCCCTTGTCGCCGATGCTGACCAGATCCCCGATGCGGGGCAGGGCGTGGTCACCCTCATGACGCTGCATACAGCGAAGGGACTCGAGTTTCCCTACGTCTTCCTGCCCGGGTGGGAGGAAGGCCAGTTCCCCCACATGCGCTCGCTGGGGAACACGGAAGAGATTGAGGAAGAGCGCCGTTTGGCTTATGTGGGAATTACGCGGGCAAGAAAGCAGCTGTTTATCTCCCGCGCGCTGCTCCGGATTGCTTGGGGAAATCCGCAAACGAATCCAGAATCGCGCTTCCTTGGAGATATTCCCTCCTCGCTCATCGAGTGGGAGCGTGAGGAACCAGCCTACGGCGTGGGCGGTGGTTACAGCTCGTACGGTGGCAACGATGGATGGATCGGCGGTCCGCGCCGGGTGAAGAAGAAACCAGCTTCCTCGCAGTCTGTCCCGGCATCCTCATTGAAACTGGCTGTGGGGGACATGGTTAACCACGAGAAGTATGGTGTAGGCACTGTCCGGGAAGTGTCCGGAATTGGTAAGCACACGACGGTAACCATCGATTTCGGATCTCACGGAACGATTAGGCTTATGCTTATCGGGAACATCCCGATGGAGAAGCTCTAGAAACGTGTGTGAACGGCCTGTGTGAACGGTCGTGCGAACGGCACGGTTCTAGAACACAGTGCTAAGGGCAGGGAGCGAACAGCAGCCGCGCAATGTCAGGAATGCGGGGTGACGGAGCCGGGGGATGCTGTTGCTCCCCGCATCTTTCTGCGAAGGTAGCTGTGAGGGGAAAGCTGAGTAAAAGCGAAGAAAACAAAGAAAATCTTAAGATTTACGCCATTCGGGGGTAGGGGGGGGTCTCTTCGGATAGTGAAGATGCGACCATGCCGTTGTCACGCACGGCATGGAGGAGGGGAATTTTCTCTCGGTGGCGAAGCGTGCCGGTGTCATTTCTTGGCGAAAGGCGCAAATTCCCGCCTCTCGAGGCCGTAGAGAGGCAAACGGAGACAAATCGGGTTTCTATGCTTCAAACCCTTAAAAAACGCTAAGAGGGGCGTTGGGGGTGTGTCTCGAGGAATACGCCGTGTGCGGGAAGGCTAGGAGCGGAGAACACGGAGGTACGGAGGGAAGGAGCGGAGAACACGGAGGTACGGAGGGAGAGGGCCTGGAATATGAAAAAGCCACGGCATGGGAGCCGCAGCTTGTGGTGGAGGTTTGGGATGAAGTGGCTGTTAGAGGTTGATTCCTCGTTCGGCGAGCCACGGGATGGGATCGATAGCTCCGCCACCATTCGGGTGAACTTCGAAGTGTAGGTGAGGGCCGGTGGAGAATCCACGGCTGCCGATGCCGGCGATGCGCTGGCCTGCGTGGACCTGGGCACCTACCGTCGTTTCAACGGTCTCCATGTGGCCGTAAACGGTGATTGTCCCATCTTCGTGCTTGATACGTACCCAGTTGCCGAAGCCGGAGGCCGGGCCTGCGTCGATGACGACACCATCTTCGGCGGCAACGATTGCTGATCCCATCGGACCGGCGATATCGACACCGGCGTGGAGGACACCCCAGCGACTGCCGAAGCCAGAGGAAAGGGTTCCTTCAGCTGGGCGAACTACGAGAGGTGCGCGTGCGGCTTCGTCGGCTGCGGCGCGCTCATTGTCGTACTCGACGGCTTTGGCGATTTGGTCTTGAACGTTAGCAGCTGGCTTAAACTCGGCAATGTTAAGAACTTGCGGAGATTCGTTGGAGGTGGTTGGGGTAGCGGTTGCAGTTTCGGCGACGAGCTGCACCTGGTTATGGGTTGTTGTCACACTGTCTGCGGTGATATTCGCAGCGACGGCACCGGTTGCGCCGGCGGTGGAAACAACACCGGTGGTGACAGCAACTAAACTGACGCGACCTTTCGGTGCGCTTGGAGCCTTACGGTGGGCCCCGGCTGTCGACCGCTGATGAGACATCTGCTGCTCCTCCAACCTCTGTTAAAGGCCACGGTGGAAAGTATCTTTGTTACTACTACTTAACAACTTCGTGACCATTTTGTTACCTAATACTGCTTAACGAGATGAAACGATAGCGTAACGAAATCTGGGGGGCAAGCAGAATTAGGTAGGATTACTGTCGTTTTCGCCCGGAAATTCGTTACATATCCATCGAAAGGTGGTGGTTCGATTTCTATGGCTCGCGTCGCCTCCCGCACTTGGGTGCAAAACCGTGGCACAGTTTAAGAGTGAATGTGAATGTAGGACCCTCTCGCAATTCCGCACGTCCAGGTGGTTCGTCTCGTCCTGGGCGGCGGCCCTCGTCGGTGAATGTTGACCCGTCAACCATAGGTGTTACCGGATCTGGGCACGCTCGCACGCGTCGGCTTGTCATGCCGTTCATCGTTTCTAATGTGATAATAATCACAATTTCGGTTGCGATTTCACTTGCGTCTCTCCTTTTCACATCAACCACTCTTGTTGCTTTGCCGGGTTCCGTCGCACAGGCCTTCCTTGTGATCAACGGTGGTGCAATTGCGGGCAGCGGGCAGGTGATTAGCGCGGTGCCCCTCCTGCCTGCCTTGTGTGTCTGGCTGCTCACCGCGAAGACGACCTACAGCCTTGTAAAGATGAAAGCCTCCATCAGGGATTTGGGGATTATTCTCACTGTCGCCGTGGGTATTCCTTTGCTACTTACGCTGACCGCAACTGCCATGCTCTGGAGTGCGTCAATGGTGTTCGCTATGGGGATTCCTCCCATCGCCACTTTTGGCAGAGTCGTCGTTCTCCATGGTTCGGCTGTGCTTGTGGGTATGGGGCCACGCCTGTGGGGTGCGCTCGCCCGTCGATACTCTGTGCCGGAGGCCTGGGTGAGTGCGGCTTATGCGGCTCTCAAACTTCTCGGACTGTGGCTAGTGGCAGGTTTCGTCCTCGTTGTCGCCATGACCATGGTGCGGTGGCAGGTCGTTGGGCACCCCCTCGTCGCTGTTGGCTACGTTCCAAATGCTGCCATCGGTGGAGCCGCTGTTGTCTTGGGCGCCGACTTCCGCGTTGGGGAGAGCTGGGTCTCTCTGTTCTCGGCGCATCCAGGAATTCTGCCCCCCGTGCAATGGCTAGTGGCCATGCCCGAAGAAGTGCACCCAGCTGCAGGATTCCTCATGGTGGTCGCATTTCTCATTGCCCTGTTTGTACTCAAAAATATGCCAGAATACGGCCTCGCGGTCGCTCCGTTTACGGCGATAGGGATGGGAATTCTGCTCTATTTATCCAGTGGCCAGGTTGGTGTACTGGGATATGTCGGGAGTACGTGGTGGCTTGCGGTGCTCCTCGCTGCTGTCTATCCCGCTGCGATTGGCTTGGGTGGAGTTGTTTTGCGCGTCCTCGGGGGTAAAAATGCACGCTCCGGTGTGGACGCATCCGCAGAAGCCCCAGAAACGACACCGGAGAGTAGTTCCCCTGCCGATGCCTCCAGTGGTCGCGCTGGAGATCCGAGCGCAACACGTGTGGCTGACTCCGGCGATGGGGCTGATACTGACCCGGGCCCGCACGACGGTGTTCGCGATGGTGTTGAAGATACAGTCGACGATGCTGCTGCTGATGAGTCTGAACATGTGGGTTCGGAAGACGTGCCATCCGATGAACCCTCTGGCTCCACATTGAATGCAGAGGACAAGGCATCTGCCGAGGACACTGTTGTCGCGGGGAGCCGTGCTGACACAGACATCCGCACCGCTACCGTCGGCGAAGGAGATATCGCCGAAGGCGGCAGCAGCTCCAGCACACCCGATCGCCGTTCCGGCGAGGGGCACGGGGGCCGGGGTCACGAGCAGGACAGCGATGCTGAAGAAATAGAATCGGACACGGGTGGTACACCCGCTCGTGGGCACGAAAGTTCCGAAGCCGGCGACCGTGGGGGACAATGGGATGAGACATCAGTAATCGAGCAGGGAAAGGTCACCGAAGACGATGATGCGAATATCCCACACGCTGCCGTCGATCCCCACGGAATTGGGGATGAACAACGCAGTTCAGACAGCCCCCGAGAAAAAAATGCGGGTGGTAGTTCTCGCCTCTGGGTCGGGGACACTTCTCCAAGCGATGATGGATCGGGACAGTAGCGTCTACAAAATTGTCGCTGTGATCACGGACCGGCCCTGCGTTGCTAACGAGCGCGCGCGGGCTGAATCTGTCCCCACCCAGGTGGTTGAGTTCACCCCCGGCGACCGGGACCAGTGGAATCGCGATTTTCGGGATGCTGTTGCTGCATATACGCCGGATGTTGTCGTGTCCGCTGGACTGATGCGCATCGTCTCGGAGGATTTCCTTGCTGGCTTCGATGTCGTTTTGAATACCCATCCTGCGCTCTTGCCAGCTTTCAAAGGCGCTCATGCAGTGCGTGATGCCTTGGACTATGGAGTGGCGGTAACGGGTTCCACGGTGCACAAAATGGATGCCGGGATGGATACCGGTCCGATTGTTGCGCAGTGGCCGGTGCTCATTAAGGAGGATGACGATGAGGACTCTTTGCATGAGCGAATTAAGATAGTTGAACGTCAATTAATCGTGAAAGTGCTCGAGGAAGGCTTGTGGCGTAATGGGCAGTAAAGATCAAAAGATTTCGATTAAGCGGGCACTCATTAGTGTGTTCGATAAAGAGGGCCTCGACGAGCTCGCACAAGGGCTGCACGAGGCGGGGGTTGACATTGTTTCCACAGGTTCGACGGCGAAAGTTATCCGCGATGCGGGTGTCCCGGTGACCGATGTCAGCGAGATTACGGGGTTTCCGGAATGTCTCGATGGCCGCGTGAAGACGCTGCATCCCGTCGTACACGCCGGCATCCTCGCCGATACGCATGTGCCAGCACATATGCAGCAGTTGGAAGAACTCGGCATCGAGGGGTTCCAGCTCGTCGTTGTGAACCTGTACCCGTTTGAGCAGACGGTGGCTTCGGGTGCAGGGTATGCGGATTGCGTCGAAAAGATCGACATCGGAGGACCCTCTATGGTTCGTGGTGCGGCTAAGAACCACGGTTCCGTTGCCGTTGTTGTTGATTCCGCCGACTATGGTAGAGCTGCGGAGGCCGCGAAGAACGGCGGGTTCACCTACGCAGAGCGGCAGGAGCTCGCGCTCAAAGCATTCAGCCACACCGCTGCCTACGATGCACACGTTTCTCAGTGGTTCGCTGAGCAGCTGGGTGCAGAGGCTGGTGAGAGTGGCACGGTGCGGGCATTGCGGTACGGTGAGAATCCGCATCAAAAGGCTACGGTGCGCATAACCGGTGAGGGGCTTGCAGCCGCGCAGCAGTTCGGCGGCAAGGAGATGAGCTTTAACAACTACCGCGATGCGGATGCCGCGTGGGCCGCAGCGTGGGACCATGAAGATCCGTGTGTTGCCATTATCAAGCACACCAACCCGTGTGGCATTGCCGTTTCTCACACCTCGCTTGCCGATGCACACAAGAAGGCGCATGCCTGTGACCCGATGAGTGCGTACGGTGGAGTGATCGCTGTGAACCGCCAGGTGAGCATGGAGATGGCGCAGCAGGTGCGGCCAATTTTCACCGAAGTGATCATCGCGCCGTCCTACGAGCCCGCCGCGCTGGAGCTGCTGCAGGAGAAGAAGAACTTGCGTATATTGCAGTGCGACGAGCCGCATCGCGGTGGCACCCAGCAGATGTTCATCTCTGGTGGTGTCCTAGAGCAAGATCGAGATGTGCTGCAGGCCGAGGGTGATGATCCCAAGAACTGGAAGCTCGTTGCCGGTGAGCCCGCTACAGCAGAGGTCCTGGCAGACCTGGAATTCGCTTGGCGCAGTATCCGCTGTGTGAAATCCAACGCGATTCTCATCGCTAACCAGGGCGCCACTGTGGGCGTGGGAATGGGACAGGTCAACCGTGTGGATTCCGCAAAACTTGCGGTTGAGCGCGCGAACACGCTCGCAAATGGGACGAACCGCACCGCAGGCGCTGTCGCCGCCTCTGATGCCTTCTTCCCCTTCGCTGACGGTTTCGAGATCCTCGCTCAGGCTGGGGTCCAGGCTGTGGTTCAGCCTGGTGGCTCCATTCGTGACGAGGAAGTCATCGAGGCTGCAAAGAAGGCCGGCGTGACCATGTATCTCACGGGGACTCGTCACTTCCTGCACTAACCGCCCGGGTACCGGCCTGGATAGTGAAGGCTAGTGCTGTGCAGTTGAGTGCTGTGCAGTCCGCCCAAGCCTGGTGAGTGTGCGTAAACCGCCTACCACGACTGTGGTAGGCGGCTTGTCATTTGCGGGGTGGATAGGGGAGAGGAGCTCGACTGGCTGGAGATACGCGACTCACTCAGAATGGTTGGGTGGGGCCCGACGGCTTTTTGAAAGTGCAGCCCTATCAAACTAAAGTTTGATGAATGATTACCCGACGCTCATTCCTTACCTTGTCAGCCGGGGCCGCTGCTGTGGCAGCTACTGGTTCCGTTCTCAGTGCTTGTTCACCGGGTGCCCCCACACCGGAGAGCTTCAACCGCGAACTGCCCATCCCGCCGACAGCCGATTCAGAGGTCATCGATGGGGTGCGCGTTTTCCACCTCACTGCTCAGGAGGGGACGTCGGAGATTGTACCAGGGAAGCAGACAACGACGTGGGGTTTCAACGGTCCTCATTTCGGCCCGACGGTGGTTGCCAGCCGTGGTGAGCGCGTCCGGCTGGAATTTGAAAACCGACTGGATGAGATGACCACCATGCACATCCACGGGATGAAGCTCCCGGCGATCATGGACGGTGGCCCGCACAGCCCGATCGAGCCGGGGGAGACCTGGACGACGGAGTTCACGATCGACCAGCCGGCAGCGACGGTGTGGTACCACCCGCATCCACACGAAGCGACGGGGCTCCACGCTTACCGTGGCCTCGCTGGCGGTTTCGTGATCACCGACGAGGATATGCCGGACATCCCCGCTGACTATGGTGTTGACGATATTCCGCTCATTCTGCAGGATCACCGCTTCAACGAGGATGGCTCTTTTGACGAGACTGACCTGCCAGACCTTGGGCTCCTCGGGGACACCCCAAACGTGAATGGGTGCACGAATCCGGTGTTCCATGCCACCACGTCTCAGGTTCGGTTCCGCCTGGTCAATGGGTCGAACATGCGATTCCACAACCTTGCGCTGTCTGACGATCGCCCATTCACCGTCGTCGCCACAGACACGGGATTCCTTCCCCATCCGGTGGAGGTCAAACGCCTCCCCATCGGTCCGGGGGAACGCTTCGAAATCATCGTTGATCTGGAACAAGGGGAAGAGATCTTCCTCCGCTCCGTTGGTTTTCCACACCGGCTGGGGCTGCCGAAGGACGATTCCGTTCCAGACTTCGGTGTGGAGGACACCTACTATCTTCTCCGCATCGTCGGGCTGCAGGACGCACAACCGCCGCGGGACATTCCTGATCGGCTTGTCGACGCCGAGGATGTGGTTCCCGAGACCGGTTTCCAGCGGTCTTTCGCACTCAACACCTTCGAGATCAATGGGAAGCGAATGGACATGCAACGCGTGGACTTCGTTATCGACCATGACACGCCGGAACAGTGGACGGTGACGAATGAGAACAGCGACTGGATTCACAACTTCCATATCCACGATGCCTCCTTCATGGTGCTCGATGCGCCGGATACCGATGAAGTGTGGACACAGGGCTGGAAGGATACGGTGACGATCCCGCCGGAGACAACGGTCACCCTCGCCGTCACCTTCGGCAACTACCCGGATCCCGCCTGGCCGTACATGTACCATTGTCACATGCTTTACCACGAGGACAATGGCATGATGGGGCAGTTTGTCATTACGGAGCCTGGAGGAGTCCCGGCGGCGAGTATCGGGGCGGGGGCTGAGCGCAGCCACCACCACTAGGAGGAGACCGTAGGCGGGAAGCGACGGTGGGAAAAGCGTCGACAAGCGTGCTAGCCGGGTACGATGAACCCATGAACAATGAGAACATCATCCTCGGACCAGCCATCATGTTCGTGCCGTGTAACCGCCCCGAGCGGTTTGCCAAAGGAATCACTAGGGCAGACATGATCATTCTTGATTTGGAGGATGGTGCCGGGGCAGAACACGATGCACAGGCGCGGGAGGAAGCGCGACAGAATCTCATCAATTCCCACCTCGATCCTGCACGCGTTATCGTGCGCATCAACGGCCCGGAGGCTCCGGGGTTCCTCGAGGATCTGGAAGCATATAAGCAGACCGAGTACGGGCCACTCATCGTGCCGATGCTGCGGGACGGAATCCCCCCTGAGGTCGAGGGGCTGCCGATCATCGCGCTGATCGAGACACCACAGGCTCTCGTCCATGTAAACGAGATCGCTGCCCACCCGGATGTCATCGGGTTGTATTGGGGTGCCGAGGATCTGACGATGGAGCTTGGTGGCACGCACTCGCGTTACCAAGATGATGAAACGATGCGACCGACACACCTGTACCGCGACACCATTCAGGTTGCCCGCACAATGGTTCACGTCGCTGCCGCTGCCCACGGGAAGTTCAGTATTGACGCGTCCTTCGCCGACTTCTCCGACCCGGAGGGGCAGTACCGTGAGGCTGTCGATGCGGCGCGCATCGGCTTCGCTGCGACGGCGACGATCCACCCCGCACAGACGGAGCCTGTGCGCCGAGCCTATTTGCCGGACGAGGAGACGTTGACGTGGGCCCGTCGGGTGGTAGCGGAGTCCTATAACCACCCCGGCCCCTTTAAACTCGATGGGCAGATGTGTGATGCCCCACTTATCAAACAGGCTTTCCGCATCGCCCGCAGAGCCGGTGACGAGGTCTAGAACGATCCCAGCGCTTCCCAACGCACTCTGCGATTACCAACGCCCTCAACACTTCCCTACACTCCGAACGCCTCCAGGTAGACCTCTGCCAAATAAGAGAGTCCTTCAGCGGTAAAAGAAGGAAGCGACCTTCATTGAAGAGCTCACCTGCGGGTGTTTCCGCATCTCGGAAAATACATGGACATGCACAAGTCATGTCGGTGCGACGAAATCCGGACGGGTGAACGAGAACGAGAAAGAGCTGTTGTGGTGCGCGCTTGAACTTGTCACCGAAAACAGGCATCGGAACAACGAAAGATTAAAAGTATCGAAGCCTGATGCCATGCGAAGCTGGATGCCTATACGAAACTGAACGTTCATCCTGAAGCTGAACGCTCAGCAGCCAGGTTAGGGGAATCGGAAACCAAAAATCCAGTTGTTGTTCGGGATGCAAAAACCCACCAGGAAAACCTGGTGGGTATTTTTAAGCTGTTATCTCCTCGGCCGCTTACCGGCTGGTGAACGGCAGGAGAGCCATCTCACGGGCATTCTTGACCGCGGTAGCAACCTGACGCTGCTGACGCGGGGTGAGCCCGGTGACGCGGCGAGAACGGATCTTGCCACGATCGGAAATGAACTGACGGAGCGTGTTCAGATCCTTGTAATCAACCTTCTCAATGCCTGCGGCCTTGAGCGGGTTCTTCTTGGGGCGGCGGGACTGCTCGATGCGCGCCCTCTTTGCGTTATTGCGCTTCATTTACAATCTCCCTAGAAATTACCAGCTGGACTTACGAACACCGGGAAGCTCACCGCGGTGAGCCATCTCACGCATGCGAACGCGAGACAGACCGAACTTGCGGAGGTAGCCACGCGGACGACCATCGTGGGAGTCGCGGTTGCGAACACGCACGGGGCTGGCGTCACGGGGCTGACGGTTCAGTTCGAACTGAGCGTCGAGACGCTCGTCGTCAGTGGAATTCGGGTTCTTGATGATCTTCTTGAGCTCAGCGCGACGCTCCGCGTAACGGGCGACGATCTCTTTACGCTGCTCATTCTTGGCAATCTTGGACTTCTTAGCCATGAATTATCGCTCCTCGCGGAAATCGACGTGCTTGCGGACGACCGGATCGTACTTCTTGATGGTGATGCGATCCGGGTTGTTGCGCTTGTTCTTACGGGTGACGTAGGTGTAACCAGTGCCAGCCGTAGACTTCAGCTTGATGATCGGACGAATATCGTTACGTGCCATAAGAACTTAGACCCTTTCCCCGCGAGCGCGGATACGGGCAACGACGGCTTCGATACCGTCGCGGTCGATGACCTTGAGGCCCTTGGTGGACACGTTCAGCGTGATGGTCCGGCCCTCAGAGGGCAGGTAGAACTTACGACGCTGAATATTGGGGTTCCAACGGCGGTTGGTGCGCCGGTGGGAGTGCGAGACAGACTTGCCAAAACCTGGCTTGCGTCCCGTTACCTGGCAAATTGCCGACATGGACTTTCTTTCTCCTAACCGCCCACATCGTGACAAACGCGCACGAAACCGCACCTTTAAAGGTCGGTGTGCTGCGATAAGCCGGTCGACGAGGGCGTAAACGTATACTTTTGACAACAGCAAGCGACTACCTTACACGGGAGCCCCGAATTTTCCTAATTCCCAGGCGAAAGGTAGCGAATCGAGTTCGTTTCTCTGTAGGTGACTCTAACAGAGCGTGCGTACAGGCGCGCGTCAAGGTGATAAAGCGGTAGTGCAGTGACGCAGTGATGGAGTAATAAGGTATACGCAACGCGGGAACGGGAACCGTAGGATGCGAGAAAACCGTGGGGGAGGCGTCGACAAGCCTGAAACTTTACGTCCTGGCGGGGGAGTAGCGTGCGCGGGCAGTTACCGGGGTTTGGCTTTATTGTCTCTGGCGTGTACTATGCCAAAGGTTGCTCGATGTGCTCCTCAGTGGGCGCTGAGAACACTGTAAGAAATAGGTACCCAACTCAGGCACGACCCGTTTCGCTCATGGCGAGTGCACGACGGGGACGACCTGAAGTCTCAATCCTGAGGGAACTAATTTTATGAAGAAAGATATCCACCCTGATTACCACCCCGTGGTATTCCAGGACGCGGGTACAGGACACAAGTTCCTGACCCGTTCCACCGTGAAGAGCGATCGCACGGTTGAATGGGAAGATGGCAACGAGTACCCGCTCATTGTTGTTGATGTGACCAGCGAGTCCCACCCCTTCTGGACCGGTGCACAGCGTCTCATGGACACTGCCGGCCGCGTCGAGAAGTTCCAGCGTCGCTTCGGCGGCATGGCTCGCCGTAAGAAGAAGGGAGCGACGAAGTAATGGCAGTCCCAAAGTTTCGTAAGTCCCGTGCAAACACGCGTATGCGTCGTTCGCAGTGGAAGGCTCACAACGCCGACCTGCAGGCTGTGAAGATTGACGGCCGCGAGGTTCTCATTCCTCGTCGCCTGGTCAAGGCAGCCAAGCTTGGTCTCGTAGACGTCGAGCAGTTCTAACGTAACCTGACGTGCCGCATCCTCCGGATCGTGGCACGAGAGGAAAAGATGCTTCGGAACAATCCGGAGCATGCTAAGAACGGCATCCTGGAATCTTTCCAGGATGCCGTTTTTCGTGCTATCCGGGGGGACATCCGGTATTGCCAATGTCGGACAACCTTCCTTCACCTGTCGTAGCGTGCCGTTTTTGGGGGTATGCTTTGACGTTACACAGGCGTAACTTAGCTGGTAATTACCTAGCTCACCTCGAAGAAGTCTGGAGCTGGCATGATAGTCACCTGGGGGCAAACTGGAGTGAGGTCTAAAAGGAGCTTCCTTAATGGTATTATTCTTAGAAAGACCGCATTTTAGAGGGAAGAAATGAAGATACTTGTTGCTGATGATGAACAAGCGGTGCGAGAATCGCTTCGACGGTCGTTGACCTTCAACGGGTACGAGGTAGTCCTGGCTGAAGATGGTGCTCAGGCTGTCGAACTCATCGAAAAGGAACAGCCGACGCTCGTCATCCTTGATGTGATGATGCCGCAGATGGACGGACTTGAAGTGTGTCGCACTTTGAGGAGCACCGGCGATGACCGCCCCATTCTCCTCCTCACCGCACGCGATGGTGTTTCTGACCGCGTTGCTGGCTTGGATGCTGGTGCTGATGATTACCTTCCCAAGCCGTTCGCGTTGGAAGAGCTTCTAGCGCGCGTGCGCAGTCTTTTCCGCCGTTCAATTACTGAATCTCAGGCTCCTGAGCAGCCCAAAGAATTGGAATTTGAGGATTTGGTGCTCAACCCCGATACGCGCGACGTCACGCGAGGTGGGAAGCCAATTAGCCTCACTCGGACGGAGTTTGCTCTTCTCGAATACCTGATGCGCAACCCGCGGAAGGTGCTTTCCCGCTCTGACATCCTGGAAGAGGTGTGGGGTTACAACTTCCCCACGTCGGGTAACGCTCTCGAGGTGTACATCGGCTATTTGCGCAAGAAGACGGAAGCCAACGGTGAATCCCGCCTCATCCACACCGTTCGCGGTGTTGGCTACGTGCTGCGAGAGACGGCGCCGTGATCTTGCGCCGTGGAGTGGCGCGTCAACGTTCCGAGTGGGGCCGTAGAGCTCCTTTACGCTGGCAGCTTTCCCTAGTCACCGCCCTCATGGTGGCTGTAGCTGTTGGACTCATGACAGTGGTGACGTACTGGGTGGTTTCTACTGCCCTCACCCGTAACGTCGATGTAGCCATGAAGGAAAAGGCGGAATCGCTCATCAGTGAGACTGTTGATCCCGCCTTCCTCTTGGACCCCGCTGCCGAGGTGACCGCTTTCAAGAGCTACAACCCTGACACGCGGGCAATGGTGTACATTCCCGGTTCGCCCAACCCCGTTGGCGATTCGATCCAGCTTGTTTCCGAGATCCCCGTTGTTCAGGGTGGCCAGGAGCTGAGTATTCGGAACGCCGGCGAGGAGCGAGTGCTTGCGCTGCACGGAAACACGGGCGCAACGGTTGTTCTTGCACAGGATATGGCAACAACCCATCGCATCATCAACAACCTGGGAATGGTGCTGCTACTGATTGCAATTGCGGGCGTGCTCATGGCAATCGCTACCGGAATTGTTGTGGCCTCCACGGGTCTACGGCCGATCGCTCGGCTGCAGCAAGCAGTGAACTATGTTGCCCGTACCGACGAGCTGCGTCCCATGGCCGTCGTCGGAAGTGATGAAATCGCCCAGTTGACGCGATCCTTCAACGACATGCTCGCTGCTTTGCAGGCTTCCCGCAATAGACAGACGGAGTTGGTTGCCGACGCAGGTCACGAGCTGAAGACTCCGTTGACTTCTCTACGCACCAACGTCGAATTGCTCATGATGGTGAGCAAACAGAAGAATGCGATGATCTCCGACGAAGATCGTGAGGCTATCGAAAAGGACGTTGTCGCTCAGATTCAGGAAATGTCCACCCTTATCGGTGATCTCGTTGACCTGGCTCGAGAGGACGGTAGCCGAGAATTCGTGGCTGAAGATGTTGACCTCATGGAGGTTATGGACACGTCTCTGGAGCGTGTGAAGCGTCGCCGTCCCGATGTGTCGTTTGCATTCAACCCGTACCCGTGGAAGCTCAAAGGCGATCCCTTTGCTCTCGGGCGCGCCACGCTAAACCTCATGGACAACGCGGCAAAGTGGTCGCCCCGCAACGGCACAGTAAGAATCAATATGAAGCCAGTCGAATCCGGAATGATTCAACTTACATTCGCGGACTCAGGGCCCGGCATCCCGCTGGCTGATCGAGACAAAATTTTCGAGCGTTTCTATCGTTCAGCAGAGGCCCGGTCTATGCCCGGCTCTGGCCTCGGGCTAGCAATTGTGAAAAGTGTGATTAACAGGCATAACGGCACGATCACCGTCGGCGATTCGGACGACGGCGGGAACCTCATGACTGTCATTTTGCCCGGAACTGCTGGGAATCTCCCCGCAGATGACGAGGACCGAGCTACCCGTTCACAGCAAGATGGCAGCAGAAGTGATTTCCTTACACAGCTCTGGCAACGGAGAAAATACAGGACAACGTAATAAGATCGTTCACTATGACATACGGTGAATCTATGTGGAACGCTCCACAGCCGAACGACGCTCGTGACGCCGTGGAAGTTAGTGAACAAGAATCGTCTAAACAACCCCGGAAAGTGGGACTGCCGGCCGCCCTGGCGTTAATGCTCGTCGGAGCTGTAGCCGCTGGTTCCATTACCGGGGTTGCAGTTTCCTCGATGCAAAATGCTCAGGAGGAGACGACTTTTTCCCAGGAAGCCCCGGTAAATACCGACCCCGCCCCGGCCGGATCTGTCGAAGCCGTGTCAGCCAAGGTTCTCCCCTCCGTCGTTTCCATTCGTGTTCTCTCGGACAGTGCTCTTGGTGAAGGTTCCGGGTCAATTATCAGCAGCGATGGTCTCGTTCTGACTAATAATCACGTCGCCGGAGAGAACTCCCGTGAGATTGAAGTGACCCTGAACAACGGGGAGCGCCATCCCGCGGACTTTGTCGCGGGCGACGCGTCTACCGATGTGGCGCTTATCCGAATCCGCGATGTTCACGGGCTGCCAGCTATTGAACTCGGCAATTCGGATTCCCTCGCAGTGGGACAGCAGGTGGTTGCGGTTGGCTCTCCGCTTGGCCTATCTGCAACGGTCACTACCGGTATTATTTCTGCCCTGCAGCGTCCGGTGCGTGCGGCTGGCGGGGAGGCTGGTCAGTCTTCGCTTATCGACGCTATCCAGACGGACGCTGCTATCAACCCCGGCAACTCCGGTGGTCCGCTCGTAGACATGGATGGTCGGCTTATCGGTATGAACTCGGTCATCGCCTCGCTGTCCTCGGGCTCCAGCCAGACGGGTTCTATCGGCCTCGGTTTTGCAATCCCGGTGAACAACCTCAAGCGGTACACTGATCAGCTTCTTAATTCCGGCGTGGTAACGCATCCCATGCTCGGTGTGAAGCTCGCCGTGAACTCCCGTTTCGATGGTGCACTAGTCGCAGGGGTCGATCCCTCGGGTGCCGCAGCAGGTGTGGATCTTAACCCCGGTGACCTCATTACGCGCATTAATGACAGGCGCATCGACTCCGCAGATTCACTGATCGCGGCCGTCCGTTCGGAGGACTTCGGATCAACGGTGACGTTGGAGGTGACGGATCCGGATACGGAGAAGACGCGAACGGTAGAGGTAACTCTCTCGAGCGAGTAAGTTTTTGGTTATGACCTTTTTCGACGACGTTGCCGAGCCGGATCTTGCGAGCCTGCGCGCTGAGGAGGAAGCGAACCTCGAACCGACTCCTCATCGCGCCCTCGTCGTAAACATTCGCGATCGCAGCAACAAAAATTCCAAGCTCCTTGCTGAGCTTCTGCACGAGGGTGGATTCCACGTCGGAGGCTTAATTGAGGTAGAGTCCAAGCGATCCGCAATACGGCAGGCAATCGAGACCGCCGTTGTCGGTGGAGTCGATCTCGTTCTCACCGTCGGCGGTGTCGGGGTTGGCCCACGTGATAAAACCCCTGAAGCAACGCAGCCGTTGCTGGATATGGAGATCCCCGGCATCGCCCAGGCCATTCGCGCCTCGGGGATCGCCTGCGGGGCACTCGATGCCGCGACATCGCGAGGGATTTCCGGGGTGTCAGGTTCGACGCTTATCGTGAATCTGGCGGCTTCCCGAAGTGCTATCCGCGACGGTGTAGCAACACTGCTCCCACTGTCGCATCATGTCGTTGGGCAACTTCAGGGATCCTCGGATGGCAACTAGGAGGAGTCGGCGCCGAATTTCCAAGAAATCCAGGCACGATTATGACCGGGAGGCGGATCGCCCAACAGCTGGTCAACCTGGTCAGCCAGACAGAATTGTCCAGCTTGACGACGATGCCTCCGCATCCCCCTCGGAATCCGATGGAACCTTTACTGAGGAGTTTTGGCGGGAACAGATGCCACCGCACTACGCACAACGACGGTGACAGGTCCATTCAGAGTGGCGCTGGCGACCGCTGGGGCCAGGTCGCTGTCCATCGCCACCAACACCGTATCTTTTCGTGGAAGGATAACGGTTGCTTTTTCGCACACAATAGATCCGTCCCCAGCAACAATTGTCACCGAATCCCCATGTTTGAGAAGCTCACTCGTAGCTGGGTCAGCGAGCCTGAGGGGGACGGAAGTAAGCCCGGCTGGTGTAATTCCTTCGCCCGTGTAGCTCGTTGATGTCAAAATCTGTCCCCGGCTGAGTGTCGTCACAGCAACGTTGCCATGGGCTGCGGTGTCATCCGTCACCGCATTGTCGGGGATGAGACTCTGTGGAACTGAGGTGCGCGAAAAATCGCTGGGTGCAAGCGTTTCACCTGCGGAAACAGTGCGACTGAGGGTGACCACTGTGGGATCTTTTCGTGTGAGAGAAAGCGTGGCAGCGAGGATAACAAGACTGACGGCAGCGATCCGGCGCAGCCACAGGCTGCGGTGCCACCCCGGTGTGAGAAAGGCGTTCATGACTGTTAGACGTGCGAGCACCGTGCTTAGGTTCCGTGCAGTAGCCAACCGGATCGCTGGCCGAATGAGCTACGGCTCGCACGAACGACTCAAAGCCACTGGAGAGCCAGTGGAGGGGAACTTAGTGACGGGGGTTCGGGAGCGCGACGGATGAGAGAAAACCAGGGGTAAGAAAGTCGAGCTAAACGAGTAAGCGTAAGGAAACGGCATCCGTGTTGGTCCGTGGGTCTTTTAAGCCGGAGGAACTGTAACGCGTCCGTGGACTCCGGTCGTGTCTACGTACTACTGGATCTACGTACTACTGGATAGGGAACAGTGCACATTTGCCGAAACAAGGTCATGGGGTTCTTGGTCTTCCTGTGCGGGCCTCATGTATGTGGCACAGGGGACGATCATGACCACGCAGTGTACGTAGACTGGCTGCCCGGTTGTGCAGCCTGCCGGTATTCCGCTTGCTAGTTGTGCAGCTTGGCTCCGCCCACGGTGAGGCAGACAACGAGCAGGAGTGCGATCCCGGCAAGACCGGCAAGGCCAGCCGCAGAGCCGGAACCGAAGCCACCGGTGAGGGGTAGTCGCTGGGTAACAGAGGCATCATAAGCGCCGTCCTGTGCAGACACGCCGTCTGCACAAAGCTGCAGGGAACTGCGGAGGGCTGCATCGTCGGATCCCTCAGTAACCTTTTGCATGCGGGAATTCAATGTGCCGATTGCTTTGCTGGCTACCTTGGCGCCGCGGTCACTCATCATTTGCAACACTTGACCGTTAGAGGACAGCGTCGACTCCGCTAACGTTTTGTAAAGGTTGTCGGACTCGAGGAATTGGGAAGCCTGTGCCTGCGGGATAAGGAGGGTGGGAATCTGCTCCTCCGGGGCCGGGTACGAGGCGATGTTAAGTTCCTGCTGGTTCCACCCTGCAGCAGTTGCCGAGTTCTCTAGTTCCGTGAAGGCCTTTTGACCAGCATTGATGTCGTCGTCGGTGATCTCCTGCTCCTGCATCTGCAGGTCAGTTAGCCGATCAACGACATTGAAGTTCTTCCTCACACCGGACGGCAGATCATTCCTCAATCCAGTGCGGATATCGGAATTCATACGGACGACCGCGTCACTTTGATCCTTGAGAACGGACTGTGCCCCCGAGGAGTCGGTGATCTGGCAAACGGGTCCGAACTGCGGGTCGATTCCCACGTTTACATCGTAGGCGGAAGCGACCGGGGCACAAAGTGCGAGCGTCGCGGTTGCAAGGGCGGCAGTAAAAGAGAACTTCATAGCGTCATAGTGTACTAGTCAGTGATCACACAATCGCACTGTGCGTCGTGTGCCTCGTAGGGAACCTCGGGGAGGACCTCGTCGGAGTAAACGACAACGGCACGGGCAATCGTGGGGTTTGCGTCCAGCAGCCGGTCGTAGTAGCCACCGCCTTTTCCAAGTCTGTGCCCCTGGGTATCAACCCCCAGCGCGGGAACGATGATGAAATCGATTCCGGCCTCCTGCAGTGTTGAAAAAGGTTGGGTCGTGGGTTCCGGAATACGGTAGGCCCCTGGTGCCATGTGGTCGTCGTCGATGTACTCGGCCCACGCGAGCTGCCCCTGAGGGAGGGAGAGTGGCAGAAAAATTGTCAGTCCAGCATCTTTCAGAGCGGGGATGAGAAAGCGTCCCCCTGGTTCCCCCGAAGTGGGGTAGTAAGCGGACACGCGGGAAGCACCACGCCGCGTGATTTCCGCGACAACATTCTGTGCGAGCCGGGCATCGCGGATAGCTGCTGTTTCAGACTGGGAGCGTGTCTTTCGTTGAGCGAACAGGTGCTTCCTGTATTCAGCTTTGGTTTCCATGTCTCCACTCTAGACACGCAAACACTGACCTAGTGGACGTTTGGGGAGAGAGTATTAGTAGTGTATTGCTCATGACCCTATCCATTTCAGACCATAAGCATGCGGTGAAGACTGTCATCGTCCCTGCCGCAGGCATGGGTACGCGGTTCCTGCCGGCCACCAAAACCGTTCCTAAGGAGCTGCTTCCTGTCGTTGACACCCCCGGGATTGAACTCATTGCTGAGGAGGCAGCCGCGCTTGGAGCGTCACGCCTCGCTGTCGTAACCTCCCCGAACAAAAAGGAGGTTCTCGATCACTTCCGCCCGCACGAGGTTTTAGAGAAAACTCTCGAGGAGCGGGGCAAGGACGAGCAGCTCGCGAAGGTGCGTCGGGCACCGGAGATTATTGATGCAATTGCCGTTGAGCAAGATAAGCCATTGGGTCTCGGACACGCTGTGGCCTGCGCCGAGTCAGCATTGGACGATGATGAAGACGTTGTCGCCGTCATGCTTCCGGATGATCTTGTGCTTCCCACGGGTGTGATGGAAAAAATGGCTGAGGTTCGCGCCCGCTTCGGTGGATCGGTTCTCTGCGCGTTTGATGTCCCCAAGGAGGAGGTTTCCAACTATGGGGTCTTCGATGTGGAAGAGTGTCCGATGGATGACGTCGCCCGCGTGAAAACGATGGTGGAGAAGCCGTCCGTCGAGGATGCCCCCTCAACGCTTGCCGCCACTGGGCGCTACTTGTTGGATCGGAAAATTTTTGATGCACTCCGCAGGATTACCCCTGGTAAGGGAGGCGAGTTGCAGCTGACAGACGCGATCGAGCGGCTCATTGAGGAGGGGGAGCCGGTTCACGTCATCGTTCACCACGGAACGCGCCATGACCTCGGCAACCCAGGCGGTTACATCAAGGCCTGTGTGGACTTTGGTTTGCAGGATCCCGTGTACGGGCCGGGGATTCGTCGCTTTTTGGAGGATCTACTCGGGTAGAGTTTTGTCCCGTAGGGCATAAGTAGGAGATCGTGGCCACGTGGCCCGGAGGAGTTGTTATGCGATCGGTGAAGGCACACAAGGAAGTAACCCTGGCGAACGCGCTTGTGCCCGATCCCGTCCGCATGGCTATCACAGATGCCGGTGGTCTTCTCGCAGCCGAGGAGGTTCAAGCGACACACCCGTTACCGGGATTTGCGATGGCTGCCATTGACGGTTACGCCGTTCGGTCGGTTGATGTTGGTGGCACGCGCGCGATTGTCGGAAACCACGGGGAGGACACACCTGAGGAGCCCTCCAGCCGCGACGCTCGCCTGCCTGTTGTGGGTGAAATTCCGGCGGGTTCACAACAACCGATGCGTTTGCAGCCGAAACAGGCCATGCGTGTACATACCGGTGCTCCACTTCCCACGCTGGCAGATTCAGTTTTGCCGCTTTCCTGGTCAGACAAGGGAACGTCGTTCGTCCGCCCTCTCAAACCTGTGGCATCCGGAGAATTTGTACGGGGAGTTGGCGAGGACATTAATGAGGGCGATGTGGCTGTGAGCCCGGGGACGATCCTCGGCCCGGCACAGATCGGTTTGCTGGCTGCCGTCGGTCACTCGAAGGTGTTGGCGTATCCGCGTCCCCGAGTATCAGTGTTGTCTGTGGGCAAGGAACTGGTGGACATTGACCGCGTTCCCGGGCGTGGACAGGTGTACGACATCAATTCCTATGCTCTTGCTGCCGCCGCAAAAGACGCAGGGGCGGAGGTTCGTCGCGTGGGAATTGTTGAGGGGGAACCGCGACGCATCCGTGAGGTCATCGAGGGTGAGACGATCCGCAGCGAAATCATTCTCATTTCCGGGGCTGTTGGTGGTGCCGGTGCGACGCAAATTCAAGGAATCCTCTCTGAGCTAGGTGAGGTTGACACCACTCGAGTGGCGATGCACCCGGGTAGTGTTCAGGGGTTCGCTGTCTTGGGATCGGATGAAGTTCCTTGCTTCCTGTTGCCTTCAACACCTGTATCATCGTTGGTTATTTTTGAGGCCTTCGTTCGCCCCATGATCCGCGCAGGCCTGGGGAAGCGGCCACTTGACCGGCGTCTCGTGAAAGCGCGAGCTCTTGGGCCCTTGCAATCCCGCGTCGGTCGGCGTGGCTTTATCCGTGCCCGACTTATGCGCGACGCGGAGACTCAGGATTACCTTGTTGAGGGGCTTTCCGGTGCGACAGGCTCTCCGGCCCACTTGCTCGCGGGGCTCGCGGAGGCGAATTCGTACATTGTGATCCCCGAGGAGCAACCCGATGTTCGCCCGGGCGACGTTGTCGATGTCATGTTTCTCTCTCAGGGCTAGCAATGATTGATCGGCTTGCCCATTTGCTTTTCGACGAACCGGAGTCTCACCCTGGATGGCCTGAGGCAACCCCGGTAGCTACGCTACCTTCGGGGATCAGTGTTCAGCTCCGCCCAACGGTCAAAGCTGATGGCAAGCTCTGGTCTGCTTTTCGACGAGAAGATGAGGACTCACTCCGAACGGTAGAGCCCACAGCTCTTGATTGGAAGGCCGCGAACTCGGTCAGCGCGTGGAACACGAATTTCAAGTTCCTGTCGCACGAGGCCTACGCCGGTCGACTCGTGCCGCTCGCAGTCACCGTCAACCGCGCCTTTGCCGGTCAGCTTACTTTGGGCAATGTCCAAAGAGGAGCGGTCAGCGAAGCATGGATAGGCTACTGGGTGAGCTCCCGCTACCGGGGTATGGGGGTGGCCACGACAGCGGTCGCTCTCGGGGTTGACCACGCCTTCGCGCGGATGAAACTGCACAGATTGACCGCGACGTATCTTCCGGAAAATGAACCATCACGTGCAGTCCTGTCCCGAATTGGTTTCCAGCAGGAGGGATACCTGAGAGGGGCTTTGCATATCGACGGGCAGTGGAGAGATCACGTCATGGTGGCTCTCAACGAGGACGACTTTTCCACTCTCGCCATCAACAGACTGTGGCGGATGGGGCGAGTAGTTTAATTTTCCGCCTTTCCGCGTGGCATAACCCGCAGCTACCGGCGCGAAGCTTAAGATTCACATAGCGTAAAAATCGTCGTCTAGCTTGAAGGTGGAACCCACGTGTCCGGAAATCTTCCCATCGTGCTCATCGTAGTGATGTGGATTTTCGTCCTCGCGCCCCTGCTCCTTCGTGGGCAGAAGCCGATCAGGCGTACTAACAAAGCTCTTGAAGAGACCCGCGTGGTGTACGAGGGCGGTTCCGGGACAATCAACGTGCCGCGCCGTCGACCGCGTTTTACTAAGAGCGATATCCATCGCGAGGATGCGGAGGTGTCCGAGGATTACGAGCTTGTTGGTTCCTACGAGCTCGAAGACAACCTCGATGACGAAGAAGGAGCGTCGGCTTCGGAACAAAGCTCCGCTGACAACACTGAGGCTGAAGCAGTGCTGGATGGGGAAGTGCTCGCGGAATCGGGTGGAAGCGTCGCCGTGCGAGTGGATGCGTCGATGCTTGAGGACCTCACAGCAGCTGACAGTAGTGACACGAGCGAAATCGAAGAGAACAGTGTTGATCTCGGCGCGCCCAGCGAAAAAGAGCAGGGCGAGTGCGGAGACACATACGACCTCGACACGTCCTACACAGAACCCGCTGATTTGCTTTACCCCGGTGAGCCCGACACCGACGAGCTCGAGACTACTGAGGCTGCCGTTGCTGAAGATAACGATGCGGAATCACAGGAACTCAGTGCCGAAGAAATTGCCTTCGCCGAGCGTAGAAAAGGTCGCGGTGGATTTGACCCTCAGGCAGATGCCGAGGTCAGTCTCGACCGCTACGAGCGACGCAAGAGAACACTCCTTGCCCTAGTTGTTGCTTTGGTTGCGTCGATTCCCGTCGCGTTCCTTGTCGGGCGTTGGATGTGGATGCTCCCGGTACTCGTTGTCGCCACGATTGCGATGTATCTGTGGGCGCTACGTCAGCAGGTGAAGCAAGAAAATCGGGTTCGCGCTCGGCGAATCCGTAACCTCCGTCGCGCTCGCCTAGGAGTGAAGTTGGGGGCAGAAGAGGAGAAATCAATCCCCGCCCGCTTGCGCACGCCGGCCGGAATTGTGTTGGAGGTCGATGACCCGTCTCCAGATTTCGATGGGTCGCTGCCAGAAGTACAGTTCGTATCCTCGGAGCTGCAGCAAGCCGGATAAAGCGCCCCCCATTTTTGGAAATTGGTTGCGGGAGAGTATCGTTAGTCACCGTACCAATGAGGGGCCTTGGCGCAGTTGGTAGCGCGTCTCGTTCGCAATGAGAAGGTCGCGAGTTCGATTCTCGTAGGCTCCACGGTTGGCATTTCCCCAGGTGAGTGTTCGCCTGGGGATTTTGCGTATCTGATCGAGTGAACTCGTTCGTTCTCTTCACGCAGTGGGGGTTCATCCGTGCTGCTTAACGCCGGATTGGTGATCATTTTTTCTCCCCCTGTGGAGTCCAATAAAGGCAGCATTCGATGGCGGGGATGCGCACTGCGCCACGGTTACTTCGTAGCACTTATGTGACAATGGAATACAAAGTCTTAACCAGGGCTGGAATGAAAACCAGGATCAGGCTTACGAAACAGGGGCCCGGTTTAAAAGAACAGAACCCGGTTGAGAAAACCAGATCCCGACTGAAGAAAACGGAATCAGGCGTGAAGGCTCACGATGGGTGGAGTTCACGCTGCATCCACGATGCAGTGGCCAGAAACCGGGGTAGGGAGGGGGATTCGAGCAATGCGTGGGTTCCACAAGAGTTGCATTCACGTGTGTGAGTGAAACAGGTTTTGTGTCGTTGCTGAGCGCAGTACATACAGCTGGCGCGCGTTGAAAGAGAGTATCTCATGCGACGAGTGGTAGGGAAGGTATCCTAAGTTTCATGGATCGTCCCTTCATTCGAGAAACTGCACTGTTGCTCCTTCGTTTGGTGCTGGGCGTAGTCTTCATTGCCCACGGGTGGGACAAGATGTTTATTACCGGGCCAATTGAGACCGCAGGCCAATTCTCCGCAATGGGCGTGCCAAATGCTCGATTTTCCGCCTACGCCGCCGGGATCGCCGAACTAGCCGGTGGTGGAATGCTCATTCTTGGGTTTTTAAGCACGATTGTCGCCGGAGTTCTCATCCTGTTGATGGGTGCCGCGATCTTCTTCGCACACTGGGGGAGCGGGTTCTTTGTCGGTCAGGGAGGGCCAGAATTCGTGATGGTCCTCATCGCCGCATTGATCATGATTGTCGTCTTTGGTGCGGGTCGAGTGAGCCTAGATCGGGTGTTCGCCGATGATTAGCTGCCAGGAAATTCAGCGAGCGATTTCGGCAAAGCTGGACAACGAGAAAGCGGACGTCGATGACACGATCATCGAAGCGCACCTCGAGGGGTGTGCGGACTGCCGAGCGTATCTAGAAAATGCTCGTTTGCTCAAGGCTGAGCTTTCGGTTACGGATGATGACGCACCTGACCTCACGGATCTTATCCTTGCTGGAGTTGGTCCAGAAGTGCGCCGAGCAGAAAGCCGTAGAGCGACCAGCCTCGCAATTGCGCGTACCTTGCTCGTCCTCCTTGGGATCGCCTACATCATCTGGGCAATCGCGACTCTCGTAGAGTCAACGCACCTCGTGACAGAGGGGATTTTCTCCGAAGATCCCCTCGTTTCAGACATGATGGTCAACCTAGCGGCGGCTCGTGTAGCACTCGGCTTTGGGCTGCTTTTCGCATCCTGGAAGACAGAAGTAGCAACGGGAATGCTGCCTATCTTTGCCACACTGTGGACCTTCAGCTTTGGGTTTGCCGCACGAGACCTCATCGTGGGGACGCTTTCCAACGGCAATATCGTCGGTTTGCTGCTTCTCCTAGCAGCAACGCTCGTACTGGTCTGGACGTGGTTGTCCGGCTACGGCAGGTCGGCTGTGCGGAGAGCCTGGCAAGCTGCCAATGCCAGGCCAACGTTCTAATCATTTCTGGTCCTGCGGATCCGCATCATAGAAATCGGAATCAGCGCCAGCTGGGGAGCATCATGATGGCGTCATAGAGGCCGGAGGGGATGAGCAGTCCGTAGAGGATGGGCGAGAACCAGACAAAGCTTGCTGCGACGGCAGTGAGATAGCCCGTAACGATCCAGTGTCCCCAGGTTTTCCACCTGTCTAGTTGGGAGAGAATGAGCGCGAATCCAACGAGAACGAAGGGGATCATCGGGACAGCGTAGAAGAAGTACATCTGGCGGTCGAATACGACGAGCCAGGGGAGAAACGCCGCTGCAAAGCCGATGAGAGGAACGGAAAAACGTAGATCTCGTCGCGTGATGAGCATCCAGAGGCACCATAGGATCCCCGGAACGATAAGCCACCAAATAATGGGCGTGCCGAAGAGATAAATCATGGTTTTGCACGAGTCGTCGACGTAGCAGTCATCATAACTGCCCGATGAATATAGGACTGGACGGGCAGCCACGAGCCACGACCAGGGCTTAGAATCCCACGGGTGGGAGTGACCACCGGAACTAGTTAGGGAGCTGTGAAACTCGAGGACTTCTTTGTGGTAGTAAAAGAAATTTAAGAGGGCCGGAGGAAGGGGAAGCGAGGATTCAAAGTCTCCCGCTTCCAGTGAGTGCCTGAAGACACCTGTCTCGGACGCGAACCAAGAACGCCAGGACCACAGGTATAGCGCAACCGGCAGAATGACAATGCTGGCGAACGCCGGGAAGGCATCACGGAGCAACGCTCCGACGAGGGGCTTCTCCACACCGAACGTACGTCGGCGGTACCAATCTAATGCGACCGCATAGAGGCCGAAGAACGCCATGAAGTAGAGCCCACTCCACTTTACGGAAACGGCGGCACCGAGACAGATTCCGGATGCGAAACGCCACCAGCGAAATCCAAGTCGCGGACCCAAGCCCGCTGTATCCATGCGCATGTCGTACATTCGTCGACACATCTGTTGATGGTCGAGGACAAGGAAGTACAGAGCGGCAACAACGAAGGTAGCGAGGAAAATATCGAGCATTCCGAAGCGGGAACTGACGAGGAGCACACCGTCGAAAAGCCCCAAGACTCCGGCATAGGCACCAGCGACCCGAGAGGAAGAGATGTCACGAGCTAGAAGATAAAGGAGCGCGATCATTGCTACACCGAACAGGGCTACCATTGTGCGCCAGCCCCAGGGCGAATAACCGAACACCGCCTCACTCATCGCCATGATGCGTTTTGATAGCGGTGGGTGAACGACGAGGCCGAACCCAGGATTGGCCTCAATGCCGGGTTGGAGGAAACCGGAACTCTTTAAGATCTCCCACGCCTGCGGAGCGTAGTGCTTTTCATCGAACACGGGGGTGCCACCATCGGTGGCCGCGCCCAACCCAAAGAACCGAGTGAAAAACCCTAGCGCCACGAGGACACCGAGGTTCCACCAATCCTGCTTTGACCACGGTAAACGCCGTGCAGGGGGGAGCGGCGTGCGTGGGTGAACATGGCTCACAGGGGTCGGGGCTACTGCTGTACTCACGCACCTAACTATAAGGTATGGGATATGGAGAATCAGGAGTATGGCGAGCACACCGAACGAAACAGTCACGCGACGGCCGTCGCGCTGCCACGCACGGGAGTGATACTGGCAGCAACACCGTTGGGGAATCTTGGAGATGCGTCACCAAGACTTGTCTATGCACTCGAAACTGCTGACGTTGTCGCGGCTGAAGACACGCGTCGCACGCGTCAGCTGGCTAACGCCCTCGGCGTCACTATCCATGGCCGTATCATCTCCAACTTCGACCACAACGAGGAAGGAAGAGTCAACGAGTTGCTTGAACACGCGCGCACGGGGACAGTCCTGGTTGTTACGGATGCTGGTATGCCGAGCGTAAGCGATCCCGGTTTTCCCCTGGTCGATCGTGCCCACGATGAGGGAATCTCCGTGACCTGCCTGCCCGGGCCATCTGCGGTTCCGACGGCACTTGCGCTATCGGGGCTGCGGGTCGGTACTTTCTGCTTCGACGGTTTCGCACCACGCAAGGACGGCGCGCGGCGGGAGTGGCTTGAGGATGTGGCGACCCAAAAGCGTGCGACATGCTTCTTTGAATCTCCGCATCGCTTGGCTGCGACGCTAGCTTTGGCAGCTGAGATCGTTGGACCGACGCGTCGCGCCGCCGTCACCCGTGAACTGACAAAAATGCACGAGGAGGTTCGCCGGGGCAGCCTGGAGGAACTCGCTAGGTGGGCGAAAGACGGCGTGCGCGGGGAAATCACCGTTGTCATCGAGGGAGCAACAGCTGAAGAACAAGCGGTGGCACTGGAGGACCTTGTACCCCTAGTCCTGGCTGCTGTGAAAAATGGTGAGCGGATGAAGACCGCTGCAAAGCGTATAGCATCCGAGCATGGGCAGAGCACGAAGAAGCTTTACGATGCCTGCGTGGCAGCCCGCGGTTAGAGTACTCCTCATGGGTATAACCAGCGGGTTTTTATCGGGAAAGTTATATATTTGTTGTAATTTCGTGCGAAAAATGCTTTTCACGAGGTGATTTTCACATTACGGATTGGTAACGAAATCTGTTTGTGCTGGTCATAAATCTGCCGTTTTAACCATAAAATTTGGGTGAAGGGGTCACGTCACCAACCATATAGGTATGGAAGAAACTTCGGACAACCGCGAAAAGGAAAGAGGTAACTCGTCAGTTCGAGAAGGAACGCACGAGGATACACCGCGCACGACGCAAGAGGCATCCTCCACGGCCACAGCTGTGGAGGGAGCACAGAAAGACGGACATGATGAGGCTCCCAAACGCTCGGCGACGAGCGAGCTAGCCTCTATGCTCAGCCATGAAGGCACCTACGAGGACCCGACGCAGTTGGGTCTCGAGGATGATGATGAACCGGATCGTCCTCTTAACTGGAGTGTTATCGCTCCCGCAGGAATCGCTGTATTAGCGGTCGTGTGTTGGGGCCTGTTCGCTCCCGATCACTTCGCTAATTTTGCTACCACCACTCTGGAGTGGATTGTAGATAAATTCGGTTGGGCCTTCGTTTTGTTTACCACCGTGTTTGTCGGTTTCGCGTTGGCTATCGGATTTTCCAAATTCGGGTCGATCAAACTCGGACGAGACGACGAACAACCAGAATTTTCCACTCCCTCGTGGATTGCCATGATGTTCGCCGCGGGGATGGGCATTGGCCTCATGTTCTACGGCACAACCGAGCCGTTGACGTTCTTCCGTGACGGTGTGCCCGGGCACGATTCCGGGAACATGCGGCAGGCTTTCGCTTCGACGCTCTTCCACTGGACGCTTCACCCGTGGGCTATCTACTCCATCGTGGGGCTGTCCATCGCCTACATCACATTCCGGCGGGGTAAGAAGCAACTTTTGTCTGCCGCTTTCATCCCCCTAATCGGTGAGAAAGCTGCCGAGGGATGGCTTGGAAAGCTCATCGATATCCTCGCGATCTTCGCCACTGTTTTCGGTACCGCCTGTTCCCTCGGCCTGGGTGCCTTGCAAATCGGTGCAGGTCTCCAGAAGTCCGGGATTATCTCTGAACCAAACGCTAAGATCACGTTGATTGTTGTCCTTGTTCTAACCGCGTGCTTCCTCGTCTCTGCTATGAGTGGCGTGGGTAAGGGCATCCAGTATCTGTCCAACGCTAATATGGTTCTTGCTGGTCTGCTCGCTCTCTTCGTTTTCGTCGCAGGACCGACGGTAGCGATTTTGAACACGATCCCGCTGGCCTTGGGGAGCTACCTCGACTCCTTCTTTGAGATGGCTGCCCGTACGGCCAACACCGCTGGTGGGGATGCGGCCGAGTGGCTGTCCGGGTGGACGATCTTCTACTGGGCGTGGTGGATTTCGTGGTCCCCGTTTGTCGGTATGTTCCTGGCTCGTATTTCCCGTGGCCGCACGGTTCGCGAGTTCATTATTGGTGTCATGGCGGTGCCCGCAGCTGTGTCCCTGGTCTGGTTCTGTATTTTCGGTGGAACCGCCATCAAGCTCGAACAGCTTGGACGCTCCATCTGGGGCGACGGCGCGGCTGAGTCCCAACTTTTTGACCTTCTTCATTCCTTCCCGTTGGGAAACATCGTCGGGGTTGTGGCTATGGTTCTCCTTGCTACATTCTTCATCACCTCGGCGGATTCGGCTTCCACAGTGATGGGATCGATGAGCCAGAACGGGCAGTCGGACGCAAACCGATGGGTTACGGCCACCTGGGGTGTGCTGACGGCAGCCATTGGTCTGGTATTGCTCATCTCCGGTGGTGACGATGCGCTGAATAATCTGCAAAACGTGACGATTATTGCAGCCAGCCCATTCCTCCTCGTTCTTATCGGGCTCATGGCAGCCATCGTTAAGGGCTTAGCTAACGACCCGAATTACTTGGATATCAAATCTCAGCGGAAGTTCGCTATGCGTCTTGCGCGCGAGCGTCGGCTGCACAGAGAAAACCAGCGTCGTTTGCACCGTGCGCAGCGTAACCCGCTTATGCCTAAGGTGCGGGGTACGAAGACCGTCATTAACGAGGAGCCACGCCGCTACTCCTCTTAGACATACGGTGCAGGGGTTTTCACCATGGAAGCTGTCTTCTTGAACCTTCACCCGGTGAAAAAGCGCGTAGTTTCGCCGTGGCGGTGCCCTGAGAATGTGGCCTTTCTAGCCCCGATCCTGTCCTAAAAGGGCAGGATCGGGGCTTCCGTGTTCGTGTCGCGGAGAGTAATCCTCTAAGGTAAATGCCATGAATAATGTGCTCGTGAATGTAGCGTGGCCGTACGCCAACGGCCCGCGTCATATTGGCCACGTGGCAGGCTTCGGCGTGCCCTCCGACGTTTTTGCCCGTTACCAGCGAATGCGTGGCGAGAACGTGCTCATGGTGTCCGGTACCGACGAGCACGGCACCCCGCTCCTCGTTCAAGCGGACAAGGAGGGCACGACTGTTCAGGAACTCGCAACGCGCTACAACGAACAGATCGTCCACGATCTGGCAGGTTTGGGGCTTACCTACGATCTCTTTACCCGCACGACGACGCGCAATCACTACGCGGTTGTTCAGGAGCTTTTCGACGGGCTGTACAAGAACGGTTACCTCATCAAGCAGACCACGAAGGGGGCAATTTCTCCGTCCACAGGCCGCACCCTGCCGGACCGCTACATTGAAGGCACATGCCCGATCTGTGGGGCCAGCGGTGCGCGCGGCGATCAGTGCGACAACTGTGGTAACCAGCTTGACCCGGTCGATCTCATCGATCCGGTAAGCAAGATCAACGGTGAAACCCCGAAGTTTGTGGAGACCGAGCACTTCATGCTCGATCTCCCTGCCGTGGCAGATGCCCTGGCGGAGTGGCTCAAAGGGCGTGAGGACTGGCGCCCGAATGTGCTCAAGTTCTCCCTCAACCTGCTCGAGGATATCCGCCCGCGCGCAATTTCCCGCGATATTGACTGGGGCGTGCCGATCCCGGTCGAGGGGTGGCAGGATGACCACGCGAAGAAGCTTTACGTGTGGTTCGATGCCGTCGTCGGCTACCTGTCCGCCTCCATCGAGTGGGCGCACCGTTCCGGTAACCCTGAGGCCTGGCGCGACTTCTGGAACGACCCGGAAACCCGGTCCTACTACTTCATGGGGAAGGACAACATCACCTTCCACTCGCAGATTTGGCCGTCGATGCTCCTCGGCTATGCGGGGAAGGGGGCTCACGGTGGCGAGGTCTATGAGCTCGGTGAGTTGAACCTTCCCACCGAGGTCGTCTCCAGCGAGTACCTGACGATGAGTGGTTCCAAGTTCTCCTCGTCCAAGGGCATCGTCATCTACGTGAAGGACTTTTTGGAAGAGTTCGGACCGGATCCACTCCGTTATTTCATTTCCGTGGCCGGACCGGAAACGAACGACACGGACTTCACCTGGGAGGAATTCGTCCGCCGTGTGAATAACGAGTTGGCGAACTCCTGGGGCAACCTGGTGAACCGCACCGTGTCTATGGCGTACAAGAACTTCGGCGAGGTGCCACAGCCAGGCGAGCTGACGGATGCTGATCGCGCCCTGCTTTCCCTGGCTGAAGAGGCCTTCGACATCGTCGGCGACCACCTCAATAACTCCCGCTTCAAGCAGGGGATTAACCATGCCATGCACGTGGTGGGCGAAGCTAACGCCTACATCGCTGAGATGGAACCGTGGAAACTGGCCAAGGACGAGTCCCAGCGGGAGCGCCTAGCTACTGTTCTGTGGGTAGCGCTGCAGGTGGTGAGCGATTGCAACACACTGCTCACCCCGTACCTTCCGCACATCGCCCAGCAGGTCCACGAGACCTTGGGACGCACCGGTGAGTGGGCCGCTCGCCCGCAGATCGTCGAGGTTACCGACGATTCTCCGCGCCCGATCAAGGGTGTCGACCTCCCGCCGGAGGGGCGTCATTACCTCACCATCCAGGGTGACTACACCAAGCAGCAGGCTGTCTGGAAGCGTATTGACATGCAGGCTGGCGTGGCACTGTCCAAGCCGAAGCCACTTGTGCAGAAGCTAGATGCCAAGCTCGGTGAAACCGGCCCCGAGTGGGCACCTGTGAACTAGAGCCCGCCCCACGCTGGTCCCCGGCTCGTTGGTCTAGACCCTTAGGCCACCCGCGTGCGCGGTTTTGTTCAGCCACGTGCGCGGTTTTGTTCAGCCGCGTGCGTGGCTCTGTTCGGTCGCATTCTAGGGTTAGCGTGGCTAGCAGGCCCTTTCGAGGATTGTGACATCAAGCCAGCGTCCACATTTGTAGCCAACCTCTGTGAGCCTCCCTTTCTCCTCAAAACCGTGCCTGCGGTGGAGGGCGAGGGAGGCTTCGTTTGTCGATTCGATCCATGCCACCATGCGGTGCACATCAGGATTGGCCTCTGCGTGTGCGATGAGAGTCTGAAGTAATCCGGTTCCGATGCCTGCTCTTTGGTTTCCGGGAAGGACGTAAACCGAGTTCTCTACCGTGTGGCGGTAACCGGTGAGCACGCGAAACGGCCCATATGAGGCGTAGCCAATGACTTCGCCGTCGACATCGGCAACGAAAACCACAGGTTCCTCGGCAAGCCACCGTGTGCGGTTGGCGACGGTGACCGGGGTGTTGTCGAAAAGCGCCGTCGATTCCTCGGCTGCCCAATTTCGGATGCGGGCGAGGGCGGGTGCGTCTGAAGCTAGCGCGAGGCGAATAAGCATTGTCATTAGTTTCCCACACATGGCTTCGTACGTATCCGCAGGCTAGCATCCGCAGGCTAGCTTTCGGGTGCATTTCCCAGGTGCGTGTTCACGGCACGTGCGAGCGAGGGGAGCTGAGGAGGGGGAAGCGGGAGAAAGACGCGGGAGGGAGAACACGTCGGAAAGCCGGTGTGACTAGAGTGTGTAGGCATGTCTCGAAAGAAGCCCCGTCCCTTTCCCGTGCCCCACGACCCCATCGCCGGAATCAGCGACGCGCACACCCACCTCTGGTCGTGTGGCGCCCGCGATGCCGAGGCGGTGCGACAGTTCGTACGTCGCGCGCAGGACGCCGGGGTGGAAAAGCTCGTTACTGTCGGTGATGACCTCGCAGAAAGCGAGGCCGTGGTCGAGCAAGCGACATGGGATCCGGCGGTGTACGCCGCCTGCGCGATCCATCCGACAAAGGCAAACGAGCTTGACCAGAACACGCGCCAACGTCTTCGGGAACTCGTCGCGCACCCGCAGTGTGTCGCAGTGGGAGAGACCGGCTTGGATTACTACTGGCTGGAACACGAGCCGGACACCACAGCAAGCAAAGAGCAGCAAGAAGAGGCGTTGCGCTTCCATATCGACCTTGCAGTCGAATCAGGCAAGACGCTGATGATTCACAACCGTGAGGGGGATACCGACCTCCTGCGAATCCTTGCCGATGCGCCGAAACCTCGTTACGTGCAACTCCACTGTTTTTCCTCCCCACTGGCGGTAGCGGAGGAAGCGCTCAGCCGCGGATACATCCTCAGCTTCGCAGGTAACGTGACATTCAAACGCAACGAGGAGCTGCGCGAAGCAGCCCGGATCGCTCCTGCCGGTCAGATTCTCATTGAGACGGATGCCCCGTATATGACGCCGGAACCCTTCCGTGGCGGGAAGAATGAGCCCTCGCTCATCGGCCATACCTTTGCGCGTGTTGCGGAGGTGCGTGGAGAGGAGCCCGAGGAACTCGCAACGCACGTCTCCCGCACCTTCGATGCCATCTTTGGGCTCTCCAAGAAGCAACATTAACCACACTAGTAACAGTGGTAAATGTTACTGGACAAAACCGCCATTGTTACCTTATCGTTACATTCATTACTATCGTTACTGTCACGTTCGTTACTATCGTCGCACTGACGTTTCGTGGTGCCGTTGCGGAGAGTTCGCACGCGGTACCGCACAGCACGCCGGTGAGAAAGGCTGTTCAATGACTTCGCACGAGGGCAACGGTTCTTCGCTGTACACCTCTAAAAGCTCCCGCCATAGTCGCGTCAGGCGACGCTTGAACGAATCCACCTATGCGCGCCCGGTAAAGATTGCGGCCGGTGGTGTTCTGGCTACTGTCGTTGCCGGTGGCGTGTTTGCCGTAGGGAACACGAAGACTATAACCCTCGATATCGATGGTCAATCCACCGAACTTTCGACGATGTCTGCCTCGGTTGGCGATGCCCTTCAGTCAGTCGGCTTCGAAGCAAAGGACTCCGACCTTGTTTCTCCTTCGCCCGCCGATAAGCTTGTCGACGGCACCCATATCACCGTCCGCTCGGCCAAACCGGTCGCCCTCGTTGTCGACGGCGTGCAGCACGAGGTCACCTCCAACGCGCTTACCGTGAGCGAGCTTCTCCAGCACTTCAACGACGGTGAGAAGGCGAGCATCACGAAGGCCGCCAAGATTTCCTCCAGCCCTGAGCAGGTCATTCCCGCCGGTGGCTTCACCGTCAAGGTGACCAACCCGAAGATCGTGTCTGTCGATGACGCGGGCAGGGTTGTGTACGATTCCATCGCCGCCGAGACTGTTGGTGACGTACTCGAAAAGCGCGGCATTTCCCTCGGTGCCGAAGACGTTGTTACACCCTCCGTGGACACACCACTGAAGGACGTATCCTCGATCAAGGTTGATCGCGTGCGTACTAGCAACGTCATCTCTGATGAGGAGTACACCGCAGAACCTACCTACACCGAAGACCCGGAGTCCCCCGAGGGCGAGGAGACGGAAGTTTCTCCCGCAGAGCCCGGCCGTAAGACCGTGACGAGGAAGATCGTTTTCGTCAACGGCCAGGAAGTTTCCAATGAGGTGTTGCAGGAAACCGTCACCGCGCCGTCGACCGGCGCCGTCATAGCCCGTGGCACGAAGAAGGCCCCGGCAGCTGCATCCGTTGCTGCCGGCTCAGTATGGGATTCCATCGCACAGTGCGAATCCGGTGGAAACTGGGCGATTAGCACAGGCAACGGCTACTACGGCGGTTTGCAGTTTAATGTCGGCACGTGGAGCGCCTACGGCGGCGGCGAGTACGCCCCCACAGCAAACCTCGCCACCCGCGACCAGCAGATTGCTATCGCTCAGAAGGTACAGGCGGCACAAGGCTGGGGTGCCTGGCCCGCGTGCACCGCATCCCTTGGTATTCGCTAGTCGCACCAGACGGGGCTACCATGTGTAGCGATATGAACGATTCACCTCGCCTCCTAGGTCCCGCCGAGATCCGCGCGCTCGCCGCGCAGTTGGACATCGTCCCCACAAAGAAACTGGGGCAGAACTTCCTGCACGATCCCAACACTGTGCGGATGATTGTTGCTGCAGCAGGCCTCGAACCAGATGACCGCGTCATCGAGGTGGGGCCAGGGCTCGGTTCGCTCACCCTTGGCCTTGTCGGAGAGGTTTCCGCTGTCACTGCGGTGGAAATCGACCGGCGCCTAGCCGAACAGCTCCCCAAGACCGTCGCCGATCACGCGCCGGGGTGCGCCGAGCGACTGTCAGTGGTGAACGCGGATGCGCTCGCCGTCACTAGGGAAGCCTTCGGAGAGGCGGAGCCCACAGCCATTGTCGCCAACCTTCCCTATAACGTCGCCGTGCCCGTGCTCCTGCACCTCCTGCGCACGGTGCCGAGCATTCGTCGCGTACTTGTGATGGTGCAGGAAGAGGTCGCTGATCGGCTGTCTGCCAGCCCCGGAACAAAAATCTACGGCGTGCCTAGCGTCAAGGCCAGCTACTTCGGCGAGGTAAAGAAAGCCGGCACAGTGGGCAAACACGTCTTTTGGCCGGCGCCGAACGTCTCCTCCGGACTCGTCCGCATCGACTGCTTCGAGTCCAACCCGTGGGGCGTGTCGCCCGAGGTGCTCTTTCCGCTTGTCGACGCCGCCTTCGCCCAGCGCCGCAAGACTCTCCGCGCGGCCCTCGGCAGCTTTTTCGGCGGCGCGGACCGCGCTGAGGCGATTCTGACGGCTGCGGGCATCGACCCACGACAGCGCGGGGAAAAACTCGGTGTCGACGAATTCGTTCGCATTGCCAAGGAGGCAGCGTGCTAGAGATAGCGACGGCCACAGCACCCGGCAAGGTTAACCTCTTCCTGGAGACAGCAGCGCCCCGACCGGACGGGTACCACGAGCTAACGACGGTCTTCCAGGCTACGGCCCTACAAGAGTCAGTCACTGTGACGCGGGCCGAAGAGATGCGGATCACCGTGTCCGGCCTCGATGCCGACTGCGTGCCCACGGACAGCTCGAACCTCGTCTGGAAAGTGGCTGAGAATGTGCTTCCCAGCACTCCTGTCCATCTGCACATCGTCAAGGCGATTCCCACAGCCGGTGGCATGGCAGGTGGGTCTGCCGATGCCGCAGCAGCCCTCGTTGCGTGCAATGCTCTTCGCGAGCATCCTCTGGGTATCGATGAGCTGGACACCATCGCCGCACGCCTTGGCTCAGACATTAATTTTGTGCTCCACGGCGGGACAGCGCTCGGTTCCGGGCGCGGCGAAATCCTCACGCCAGTCCCGTTTACCGGTATCCTGTGGTGGGTTTTCGCAACCCAAGGCCAGGGTCTTTCTACTCCGGCCGTGTTCACAGAGCACGATCGCGCCGGTGCGTGGGGTCATCCCCACAGCGTCCAGCCCCTCGTTCATGCCCTGAAAGCAGGAGCCTCAGCTAGCGATCTCGCGCCGTTGCTTTTCAACCGTTTGCAGGATGCCGCACTGTCGCTGCGGCCAGAGCTTGCACGCACGCTGTTCGCGGGCGAGGACGCTGGCGCCCTACGCGGGATTGTCAGCGGTTCCGGCCCCACCTGCGCGTTCCTCTGTGCAGATGAGCAGCAAGCGAGCGCAGTCGCGCGGGCACTAGAAACAAGTGGAACCTGCCGACACACCGTAACGACGACGACAACCGCACCCGGGGCCGTCGACAAGCTACAGACAAGCTACAGAAAGGACAACCGTGGTTAACCTCATAAACCTGGAGAAAGTCTCGCAGTCCTTCGGGTTGAAAACATTGCTAGACAATGTCTCCTTGGGAGTTAACTCCGGTGATCGCGTCGGCATCGTCGGGCTCAACGGTGGCGGCAAATCCACCCTAATCAACGTCCTGTCCGGCCGTCTTGAGCCGGATTCCGGGCGCGTCAGCCACATGCAGGACCTGCGCCTGGCGGTCGTCACCCAGGCACCCGATCTGGACGAGGAAGCCTCGATCGCGGACAACGTCATCGGCCCTCTCGGTCTGCAAACCCACGAATGGGCCTCAAACCCGCGCGTGCGAAATGTCCTCTCCGGTCTCGGCATCACCGAGCTCGGCCTGGACACGCGCGTCAGTGACCTTTCTGGTGGTGAGAAGCGCCGCACGTCGCTTGCCGCCGCACTTGTGCGTGACCTCGACATCATCATCCTCGACGAGCCCACCAACCACCTCGACGTGGAGGGAGTGGAGTGGCTCGCTAGCTACCTCCTGTCTACCGACATGGCGGTCGTGGTCGTCACCCACGATCGTTGGTTCCTCGATACCGTTGCCAACCACACGTGGGAGGTCCACGACGGCACCGTCGACGTGTACGAGGGCGGCTACAACGATTGGACTTTTGCCCGCGCCGAACGCGTCCGCCAAGCAGATGCCAACGAGCAGCGTCGCCAGAACTTGGCCCGCAAGGAACTCGCTTGGCTGCGCCGTGGTGCCCCCGCCCGCACCTCCAAACCCCGCTACCGCATTGAGGCAGCAGAGGCACTGATCAAGAACGTGCCGCCGCCCCGCGATACCGTGGAGCTTTTGAGCTTTGCCAAACGCCGACAGGGCAAGGTCGTGGTGGAACTCGAGGATGCCACCATCTCAACCCCCGACGGCCGGCCACTGGTGGAGAAGCTCACCTGGCGCCTCGCGCCCGGCGAGCGCATCGGTCTCGTCGGTGTCAACGGCAGCGGCAAGACGACGCTCCTCAAGGCCCTGGCAGGAGAACGACCTCTGGATAAGGGGCGGCGTATTGAGGGCAAGACAACGCATATCGGTTGGCTGCGCCAGGAACTCGATGACCTCGATGAGAACCAGCGGGTCATCGACTCCATCGCCGACGTGAAAAACTACATCACCGTCGGCGACAAGGAAATTTCTGCCTCACAGCTCGCCGAACGTTTGGGATTCAGCCCCAAGCGGCAACGCACTCCCGTCCGGGATCTTTCCGGTGGTGAGCGCCGCCGACTGCAGCTCACCCGCGTCCTCATGAGTGAGCCGAACATGCTCATCCTCGACGAGCCCACCAATGACCTGGACATCGACACGCTGCAGGAACTCGAGGACATCCTCGATTCGTGGGCGGGAACCCTCGTTGTTGTCTCTCACGACCGGTACCTGATCGAACGCGTCGCCGATTCCACGTGGGCGCTCTTCGGCGACGGCACACTGACCAACCTGCCCGGTGGCATCGACGAGTACCTGGCCAGGCGCAAGGAACAGTCCGCGAAGGGGTCCACGTCGGCACAGTCTACGGAGAAGGAACAAAAGCCCAGCGGTGCCACATTCCACGCTCTTTCCAAGAAGTTGAGTGCGCTGGAGCGAAAGATCTCCAAGCTGGATTCCCAGCTCAGTGATATCGATGCGAAGCTCGCTGAGGCCAGCGCCGCCGCTGATACCGACACTGTTATCGAGCTTGCGGAAAAGCGCAACAGTGTGGTGGCGGAGAAGGACGAGCTGGAAGAGGAATGGCTGGAGATCGGCGAGCAGATCGGCTGAGCAGCGTGGGTGAGTACTGCGGGTGAGAAATGAGAGTGAGTACCGTGGGTGAGAAACGAGAGTGAGTGTGCGAAAACGAGTAGTAGCGAGTAGTGAATAGCGCGTTTTCAGAAAAATCATTACGCTGGTCAACATGATTTTGATCAACGTGAGATACAAGGTTAAGCCGGAATACAAGGACAACTTCCGCGAGCTCGTCGCGGATTTCACCAACGCCACCCTCGCCGAAGACGGCAACTTGTTCTTCGAGTGGTTCCGCTCCACCGATGAGGACGATGTCTACATCCTCGTTGAGGGATTCAAGGACGACGCTGCCGAAGCACACGTCAAGTCCGACCACTTTGTCAAGGCCTGCGACGACATCCCGCAGTACTTGGTAGAGACCCCGACCATCATAAACACCCTCATCCCTGGCAAGACCGAGTGGGATGAGATGGCCGAATTCCAGGTCAAGTAGCGAACGCACGCACACCGGCTGCAACGATTTCGTTGCAGCCGGTTTTTTTATGCCACACTTGATGTATGACTGACTCCGCATTTGCCACCGAGTACGTGAAGACTTCCACCCTGCATACGACAGGCATCATTGAGCTGGATCGGCCCCGTGCCCTCAACTCCCTTAACGTGGACATGTTTGGTGCCATCGACGAGGCCCTGGAGAAGTGGGCTTCGGATGATCGAGTCCACCGCATCATCATTAGATCCACCAACCCAAAGGCGTTTTGCGCGGGCGGGGATATGAAGCTTTTCCGTGAACATGCCGTCAACGGGGACCACGATTTTGGCGATTACGGCCTTGCCCGTGAGTATGACATGAACGAACTCATCGCCCATTACGCGAAGCCAATTGTCGCGCTCATCGACGGCATCTGCATGGGCGGTGGCCTGGGAATTTCCGTCCACGGCTCCCACCGGGTCATCACCGAAAAAGGCTGGATGAGCATGCCAGAGATGGCCATCGGATTCGCCCCTGACACCGGAGTGACGTATATGACGCAGCGGATGGCAGGGGAGTACGGGCCGAGCTCCGCGTTGGCTGCTTTTATCGGCCTTACAGGCTACCGCATGACTCCTGCCGATTGCCTTTGGAGCGGCCTTGCCACGGATTTCGTGCGCTCGGAAGACCTGGACAGCTTCGCGGAGATGGTGATCTCTGAGTCGCTTGATGAGGCGCGGGAACGCTACGTGGACAATGATGCCGCCGGTACGTCTCGCGTGGCAGGGATGATTTCAGCGATCGAGGAGTGTTTCGCAGGGGACACGTGGGCGGACATCGACGCGGCATTGGACGCGCATGCCGACACCGAGTTTGTCGATTTCGTTCGTGATCTTCAGTCCAATGCCAACCCCGCCTCGCTTGTCGCCACCGCTGAGCTATACACCGCGAACAGGAGCGCCCGCGATATCCGGGAGGCACTCGACAATGAGTTCGCCGTGGGTGCCCTCCTTCGCCGTGAGCCGAACTTCCTCGAAGGCGTGCGCGCTGTCCTCGTGGACAAGGATCGCGATCCGCACTTTGACCCGTCGGCCACCGATACCGTTGACCCCACCCCCTACAGGGGGGCGCTTGGTATCCAGGCGTAGCTCTGGGAAAGCTAAACATCCGTAGGCAGTGCGCCTGCGAACCTGGGATCCCCAACACCAGGGGATCCTAGACAGTGGAGTTCCAGATAACGAGATAACCGGATCACGGGGGATACAGTTTGCGGGGGAGAGGTAGTTTGCGGGGGCAGACGGATTACGAGGGGAGACGGAACGCAAAGTCCTGGTTTCCCTGGGGCCCGTGGCATGCCTTTCGACGGGCGGTCCGTCCCTTACCGCCCAGCTGTGCCCGAGAACGCCCCGTGCCCGGATTGGAGAACAACAATCTTCAATCTGCGCGTGAAAGATCTCCCCGAGCGATGGGGATCCCAGCGAGACGAACGAAGTGGAGGTAGCCGTGAACTGCAGCGGGTATCTCCCCTCCAGCGGTACGCAATGTTTCGCTATGGTTTCGGCCAGCTGGATGCCAGGTAGAAGTTTGATAACGATTACATCATTTTCGCACTCTGCCCATGACGTGCGGATTTTAGACATGTAGACTGGGGCACCGCGTATGAACGTGGATGAACGCATATGAAAAATAATCGACATGCTAGAAAAGCATGAAAAGGAGTGAGAAGCCTATGGCAGAAAACGAGTTCCCGGGAAGGCCGTCAGATTCGTACGGCCAATCCCCGTACGATCACACCCCTGAAGGCTTTGACACGCCGGACGACCGTGGAGCAGCCGGCACCGGTGCGTTCCCCGCGTACCCCGGCTCGGAAACGAGCGGTGGCGCGGGCGAATATCAGCCATTTACGTACACGGAGCCGGGCGAGGAACTCGTCCAATCTAATGGAACAGTGTCCCCGGTCGGCGCACTAGGCTTCGGCTTCTCCCGTTTCTTCAAGAACATTTTGCCGTGGCTTGGCATCATCATCGTGGCGGGGGCGTTCTCCGGCGGTTTCAATTTCATTCTTCAGCGAACGGGTGGTACCACCATTGGACTGTCCGTCTCAATGATCGTTAGCTTGATCGTTTCTTGCGTCATGCTGACTGGCGCGCTGAAGAACGTAAACGCACCGAAGGTTTCCTTCGGCGAATTCTTCAAGGATGTCAATTGGCTGCCGATCATCGTAGTTTCGTTGGCGTCGAGCCTCGTCAACGGGTTCGTTACCGTAGGCGTGTTCTTCCTGTTGCCCGGGGCACGAAATTTTGTCGCGGCGGTACGAAACCTGGATCCGGCGCTTGTGGAGGCGGCGCAAAACACAACAGATACCAACGCAGCTACAGAGGCAATGATGACCATCCTAGAGTCCCTTCCGTGGGGTGGGATCATTTTCTCCGGCGTGATCGCTTTCCTCCTGGGCCTTCTGCTGCGGCCACTGCTTTCGTACTGGGTGTTCTACGCAGCCGACCACCGCGCAGGTATCGGCGGTGCGATCTCGCAGGGCTTCAATGATGGTCTAAAGAACTACAGCGCCGTGATCCTCTTTGAGATCCTCGCAGCTCTTGTCACCTTCGTTGTGTCCGTGTTCTCCCTCTTCATTCTCGCTGGCTTCATTGTGGCACCGATCATGATTGCTCGAGCCCTCGTCTACCGGCAGATGAGCAAGGGGCAGATCCCCGCAAGCGTTGTGCAGTAAACCTACATAGTTTTCATCCGCGCGGTTCACACTGAGTGAACTGCGCGGGTATTTTTATTGCTCCTGCTTGTTCTTCCTCTTCAGAGGACTACAACCCGGCTTCCTGCGGGTCGAAGAGGACAAGGCAAGACCTGTCCGAGTCGAGCGGAATCCACGCGTGGCCTAGTAGGCCGAACACATATTTTGTGACCTCCATCAGGTGAAGGTCATCGGCGGTCTTCTTGGGCATGGAAGCAGCAGTGAAAGGAACGAGCCCCTTGTCATAGCCAAAGCTCTGGAGTTTCCCAGCCGCCGATCGTGGCACCTTCGGGTCCGCCCACGCCCACGTCCACGTCCCTACCGCCACCGTGGCGACGGGTAGACAGCGTGCCTGCCGATTGTGCGAAAAGGAAACGTGCGCGAAGTCAGGAGACAATAGTGGCGGGGTGTTCCCCATTGCCTGCATGAGACGCTGTTGGGCGTTGTCGCTGGGTTTTTTCGTCGTGGCGATCATCGCATCGAGGTTGTCGTCGCCCACGCCGACGATATGACCTGCGGGGTGGACGTGAACCTGCAGCTGCGTCGGGTTGCGGTGCAGGTAGGTTGCGAGTGCGCGGGTGGCATGAGCGGGGTTGTTCATGAGGTATGTGCCGGCGGCGAGGATTGCGTCGCGGGCGGAGGAGGGGATGCCGTTTGCGAGGACCACGATGGCGTCGGTGTCTGTTTGGGCCTCGTCGGTTGTCCATTTGTCGAGGGCTTTGCCGAGGGGCTTCCATACGCCACGGGATTCGGGGGTGGCAACGCGTGGCACGATGACGATGGGGCCGGCGTCGAATAGCGCGCAGGCGGCGGTGAATAGTGCGTCGTTGACGGGTTGCAGCTCCGTCGTGGTGAGTTCCGGTATACCGAGGCCCCGCTCTGCTACCTGTGGGCAGATCCACTGCATATCGTCGCCGCTGATGGTGGCGAGGGGAAGTGCGTCGTAGTCGGTGCTGCCATGATTGGTGGTGACGCGCAGGAGCCGTTCGTCGGGGCTGAGCTGGACCCCTACGACATGGTCGGCGGGGATTTTCCTCCCCGCGCGTGTGATGACCCCGTCTGCGATGACCTCATCGAGGCTGGTGGGTAGGGGTAATTGCTTGTCGACGCTTACCCGTGCCACTGGTTCCGGTTTGTTGTCTTCGTTCGGTACAAAGGTGCTCACCCGTTTAATAGTATCGAACAAGAACGAGTCTTAGGGGTGGGAAAGCCCGTACGTGGGATTTACACCATTGCGCAGAAGATCAAAGGTCCAGCGCACATTCTTGATAACGGCCCGTTTAGACAGGTTGGGATACTGGTACCCGGTGGCCTTGAGCCCTGCCTCGGCGGCGATGCTCAGGATGGTATAGCACTCGAATTCGGAGAGATCGGTAAGCGGGGTCAGCTGGTTGAGACCATCGGCCAGAACAGTAGACCAGACTTTGGTCGTCGTCCCGTAGTCGATAGTTTCCAGAATCTGCCCGAGGTGGTAGAGCGACAGGAGGGAACTAGGGGAGTTGAGATCCTCTTCCAGACCTTCGAGGACGATGGCCTCCACCGCGTTGATAATGGATTCCTCTTGCTTGATGTGCTCAATGAGCTTCTTCTTCAGCGCAGTGAGGTGGCTTTCCAGATACCACCGTAACGCTGAATCGCGTGACGGAAAGTAGTTATGGAATGTCCGTGGGGAAACGTCCGCAGCCGCCGTCACGCGTGCCACGGTGAGCTTATCAATGCCGTCGACAAGAGCAATCCTTACCGCACATTCGGCGATAAGCTCTTTGGTAGCCGCCTTCTTCGTCTCTCTCAAACCGTTCATAGCAATAAGCTAGTCTAGCCTTGAAAAATGAATTCGTAAACCAGGGACCATTGCCCGAGGTGGCGGGGTTAATTATAGAAGCAGCCTGTTTCAGTACTCTAATCCGCTACCAATGTTTCCAGTTCAAACTCAGGGTGCTCCTTTTCAATAAATTGGAGCCTCCACTTATCGCCGAACAAAGCTATGAGCTCCCCGTCCGTGCGAGTGAAGATCTCTACACCGCGCTGTTTACGTAGCTCCTCTGCCGTTTCCGGCGTGGTCTTACGAGCGACGGAATACGGGACCGGCTCGGTGACGGTCTCCACGTTGTATTCATTTTCCATGCGCGCCTGCATGACCTCGAACTGCATCGGCCCGACGGCGGCCATCACTGGGTTGGCATCGCCACGGGCATCGTTTTTGAGAATCTGCACGACCCCTTCGGAATCGAGCTGCTCCAAGCCCTTGCGGAACTGCTTGTACTTGCCAAGGGACTTGGCTCGGAGCGTGCAGAAATGCTCTGGAGCGAACTGAGGCATAGGCGGGAATTGGACCTTTTTACCCGCGTAAATTGTGTCGCCCGGGGCAAGCGAACCCGCGTTGACCAGACCGACGATATCGCCGGGGAAGGCGGATTCCACCGTCTCACGGGAACGGCCGAACACCGTCAATGCGTACTTGGTGGAAAAGCTCCGGCCGGACTGTGCGTGGGTGACCTGCATGCCACGTTCGAATTCGCCGGATACAACGCGCATGAACGCAAGAGTGTCGCGGTGTTTCTTATCCATGCCCGCCTGCACCTTGAATACGACGCCTGAGAAGGCATCGTCCACCTCGCGGGTCTCGTCCATCGCCGTCGTTGATTCCTCGATTGCTTGCGGATCGGAATCGCGGGGGTGGGGGCGCGGTGCCAATGAGCACAGAGCGTCAAGGATCTGGTGGACACCAAAGTTCAGCATCGCCGAGGCGAAGATCATTGGAGACGTGGTGCAGTCAAGGAATAGCTCTTCGTCGTGGATAGCACCGTCCATGGCCAAAAGCTCTGCTTCCTCGACGGCACGCGACCAGTCCACTGGTTCCTTCTCTGCCGCCTCGTTGGGGGAGTAGTGCTCCTCGGGAGCGATCGTTGAACCACCAGCTGTGCGCAGAAAGTGAATGTATTCCTCGGGTTCGCCGTCGAGAGACAGGCGCGCCAACCCCTTGAAGTCGCCGGCCTCGCCAACGGGCCAAAACAGCGGCGTCGGTTGGAGCCCGATTTCCTCGACAATTTCGTCGACAAGCTCGAGCGGCTGCTTGCCTGGGCGGTCCCACTTGTTGACGACAGTAATAATCGGCAAACCGCGGGCCTTACACACGCGGAAGAGCTTGAGTGTCTGGGGCTCGAGTCCCTTCGCGCCGTCGATGAGCATAACTGCAGCATCAACCGCAGTTAGAACACGGTAAGTGTCCTCGGAGAAATCTGCGTGGCCCGGTGTGTCCACGAGATTAATCATGTAGGGCTCGCCCTCGTACCCCTCCGGCTTGTACTCAAACTGCAGGGCGGAGGAGGCGATGGAGATACCACGATCTTTCTCCATCTCCATCCAGTCGCTCACCGTCGCCTTGCGGCCGGCCTTGCCGTGGACGGCACCGGCCTCGGCGATGACGTGGGCGTGGAGCGCGAGAGCCTCGGTAAGCGTGGACTTACCAGCGTCAGGGTGCGCAATGACGGCGAACGTGCGGCGACGGGATGCCTCGGACAGGATGGATTGATTCATGGGACATAAGGCTACCCGCATCGCAGCCTGCGGACAGAATCACCTCTGAGACGTAGATGATCATCGGAATGGGTGGTGTGAAAGCGGGGTTAACCAAAGGTAAATTCATGTACTTTGCTGTGTGATCGTGCTTACAATTAACGAACACGAAGAATAGGAAGGAATGCGATGACACAGGTATCGCAAGCGGATTCGCACAAGGTGGATATCGAGGACTACGTCTCCGACTCACCGCAGATTCCGAAGGAAAAAGAGCCACCGAAGGATCGAACCCACTGGCTGTACATCGGCGTTATCGTGGCCGTCGTCGGAGGCATCGCTCTGGGCCTCATTGCCCCTGATATTGCGACTGGCTTCAAGCCACTCGGAACGCTGTTTATCAAGCTCATCACAATGATCATTCCGCCGATCATCTTCTGCACCATCGTGCTGGGGATCGGTTCGGTGCGTGCAGCAGCTAGTGTCGGCAAAGCCGGTGGCCTTGCCCTCATCTACTTCATCACAATGTCCACTTTCGCCCTCGCAGTTGGGCTTGTTGTGGGCAATATCATCGAGCCCGGGTCCGGAATGAAGATCGAGCCGAGTGAGGAAGCAATCAGAGCTGCTGAAGAAAAGGCAGCATCCGGGGAGTCCAGCAGTGGGCTGTGGGGAATGATCTCCGATATTATCCCCGACACGATGTTCTCGGCATTCACTTCTGGGTCCGTGCTGCAGGTGCTGTTCATCGCGCTTATGTTCGGGTTCGCCGTGCAGTCGATGGGGCAGGCTGGACAACCCATTTTGAACTTCGTCGGGCATCTGCAGAAAGTTGTGTTCAAGCTCTTGACCATGATCCTGTGGCTCGCTCCCGTCGGCGCGTTCGGTGCTATGGCCGGTGTTGTCGGCTCGACTGGCCTCAAAGCCGTGGGCCAGCTCGCGATCTTGATGTTTGCCTTCTACCTCACGTGTTTCCTGTTCATCTTCGGCGTGCTCGGCACAGTGTTGTATGCCTTCACGCGACAGAACATTTTCCGGCTGGCAAAGTACCTTGCCCGCGAGTACCTACTCATCGTGGCGACAGCATCGTCTGAGTCTGCGCTTCCGAATCTCATGCGCAAGATGGAGCACGCCGGAGTTGATCGAGCCACCGTCGGCATCGTTGTACCTACTGGTTATTCCTTCAACCTCGACGGCACAGCCATCTACCTCACGATGAGTGCTATCTTCATTGCCGATGCTATGCACACTCCCATGGCTCTCGGAGATCAGATTGGTTTGTTGGTTTTTATGATCATCGCTTCTAAGGGCGCCGCTGGTGTGGCAGGCGCCGGCATCGCTGTCCTTTCAGCAGGACTTCAGTCGCACTCTCCGCAGCTCTTGTCCGGTGTTCCTGTGCTACTTGGCATCGACAAGTTCATGGGTGAGGCTCGAGCTCTGACCAACTTCTCCGGTAACGCGGTTGCCACCATTCTCGTTGGCAAGTGGACTGGAACCGTCGATATGGATCGCGTCCACGACGTACTGACCGGCAAGATTCCGTACAAGGCAACGGATGAGGATTCGCAGGTAGACATGCGCCGCCCCGATGTGGAGAACCCCGCAACGCACACGCTGGCACCTACTCCTCAGGTCAACCTCAAACACTACGAGAAGTAATCTGTAGCCTCTAACACGTTATAGACACTGCGGGCCGGGGACACTCACTGTGGTCCCCGGCCCGTTTATTCGCTTAAACCCTTTTTGTGCCTCTGCGGCACATTTCGCTACATAAACCCAAAAACCGGGCACCGTGTGGGTGCCCGGTTTTGCGAAAAGAGAGAAGAATTACTCTTCGCCCTCGGCAGGAGCCTCGGCAGCAGCTTCGCCCTCGGCAACAGCTTCGCCCTCGGCAGCAGCCTCTTCCTCTTCCGGCTCCTCTTCCTGCGGCTCAACGATATTGATGATGAGGAGGTCGTCCTCGTCAACAAGCGTAGCGCCATCCTCGAGCACGATGTCGGCGGCGGTGATCTGGGAACCGATCTCCAGGCCCTCGACGGAAACAGTGAGCTCATCCGGAATGGACAGCACGTCGGACTCGATACGGAGGGTATCGACCTCCTGGAATACGAGTGCGCCAGGTGCAGGCTCGCCCTCGTAGACAACCGGAACCTCGACCTCAACCTTCTCGCCACGCTTAATGGCGAGGAGGTCAACGTGGTCGATCTCGAGGGAGAGAACGTTCTGGTCGATGTGCTTGATCAGGGTGAGGTGCTTCTCGCCCTCGATGTCAACATCGACGACGGCGTTGGTGCCGTGGTTGCGGACGATAGAGGTGAGGTCAAGACGGTCGGTAGTGAAGTGTACCGGCTCGGTGTCCTTGGAGTAGATCACGCCGGGGACGAGGCCTGCGCGACGTGCGCGGCGGGCGGCACCCTTACCAAATTCGTTGCGGGGATTGGCGGAAAGATCCAGGGCCTTGTTTGCCATGAAAAAGTCTCCTTAAAAGTCGTAGATGTGTACCATCTCCGCGAGGAATGAAAAAACCTGCGAAGACATTCTCGTCGAGTCTTCGCAGGTTACATACTCTGCTCATCGCGTCGATAACGGCTGTACAATGCAGCCCTCGCCGAGACGAGCGAAATTCTACCACACTACCAGCGGCGGACAAACTCCCTGACGCGGTTGACGCCGTTGACCACTTTGTCGGAGATTCGATCCTGGATGGAATCTCCGAGCAGATGTTCAGACAGGTGCCACCCGGACAAGCCGTTCAAACCGCCGCCCGGCCACGTCGCCGCACCAATCATGTACAGGTTCTTCACCGGAGTCTTGTACGTCGAGCCACCAAGCCACGGGCGGAACAGGAACATCTGGCGGATGTGGTGGGAACCACCGACCGAGTCGCCACGCACGAGGTTCGGGTTGTGGCGCTGTAGATCGAGGGGGGAGCGTACGTCGCGGGCGATGATGTGGTCTTTCAACCCCGGTGCGTACTCTTCCAGCTTGTCGACGACGCGGTCGGCGTAGGCCTCCTTCATCTCGTCCCACGTGCCTGGGGTGATTTCTCCCTTGGCATCGCTGGTCGGCTCGAACGGAAGGCAGCGAACCTGGACCCACAGGACATGTGTGCCCTCGGGCGCGCGCGTCGGATCGGTTGCTGTCGGTTGACCGACGATGAGCGTGGGGCTGTCCGGAAGGATGCCCTGGATTGCCTGCGTGTACGTGCGTGACATGTCATCCACGTACGGGCCGATGTGGACATATTGGAAGTCCTGGATCTCCTCACCGGCAGCCCACGGTGCGGGCGCGTCGAGTGCAAGGTGAACCATCATCGTCGCGGGTCCGTACTGGTAGCGGGCGGCCTTTGAGCGCACGTTGTGATCGATTGCGCTGGACTTGCCTAGCAGCTCGTTGTAAAGGGCATTGGGGCCAGTGCCGGCGATGACCGCTTCGCGAGCCTCAATGATGTCGCCATTAGCAAGCTTGACACCCGTTGCCTTTTGGCCGTCGGTGAGCACTTCTACGACCTCGGCATCAGTGGTGACCACGCCACCGAACTCCTTGATGAGTGCAACCATGGCCTTGATGAGGTTCTGGGCGCCGCCCTTAGCCAGCGTCATGCCGTTTTCCATGTCCGCGAAGGTTTCCATGAAGGGGAACATGGCACCGGCGGATACCTCCGGACCGTAGTCCATGTGGAGGCCCCACGTGGAGATGAGAGCCTTCATCTCTTGCGAATGGAAGTACTGGTCACCGAGCTCGCGGGTGGAACTCAGGACGATCTGGGCGACTTCCATGAACTTATTGAAGCCTACCTTCGTCACTCCCGAAGTCAGAAGACTTACAGTTTCCGCCGTGGGCATCGGCGAGCTGTAGAGAGGGAACATGGCCTTATTGAAGATCTTGTACTCGCTGTACAACTCATCAAATCCACGAAGATCTTCCGGGGAATGCTCGCGCAGACCCGAGCGGGTCCTCTCGATGTCGCCGTAGACCTTAATTACCTTCCCGTCGGGGAACACGTTGCAATACGGCTTGGTGGTGTGAGCAGCTTCGAAGCCCAGCTTCCGGAGCTCATCTTTCCACTTCTCGTAGCCGGGGTTAGCAAGAAACAGGTTCAGGTTCGTGGCGTACAGGTCCGCCTCGATGCCTTCGCCGAGGATCTCCGTGGACTGTAGCGCGCCGCCGACCTGATCGTTGCGCTCCAGCACTTGCACATCCCGGCCGGACTCCGCGAGGTTGGCCGCTGCCACCAGGGCGTTGATGCCACCACCGATAATTACAAAATCACGTGTTGTCATAGCACCAGACTACCAATGATTTTCTCCCAGCATCGGGGCTCTCAAAAAGCAACATACAGCCAAACCGGAGCAAAGAGAGGAATTCGCTAGTTGGAGGAAACCGCTAGTTGAAAGCGCCCGTTATCCACAGGTTTCAGAAACCTGTTTCAGAAACCTGTTTCAGAAACCTGTTTCGGAAACCTGTTTCAGAAACCTGATTCGGAAACCTGTTTCGGAAACGTCATTGTGGTGGTGACAGGGGAGAAGAAAACCTTAGTGGTTGCCCGGTGGAAAAAGAAAGGGCCTTGCGGGAAACCCGCAAAGCCCTACAGGCAAGCCTAGGTTAGGCCTGGCCTTCAAACAGCGTGGTGACGGAGCCATTTTCGAAGATCTCGTGGATGGTCCGTGCCAACAACGGGGCGATCGGGAGAACCGTCAGGTTGTCCCACCCCTCCGTGTTTTGCGGCAGGGTATCCGTTGTGATGATCTCGCGGGCGCCACACGCGTTGAGGCGCTCGCGGGCGGGGCCGGAGAACACACCGTGGGTGCACGCAATGATGACATCCTTGGCACCGGCTTCCTTGAGCACACCAACAGCGCCGGCAATGGTGCCACCGGTGTCAATCATGTCGTCGAGAAGCACACAAGTGTGACCTGCAACGTCACCAACAACGCGGTTAGCAACGACCTGGTTAGCGACATCGACTGAGCGGGTCTTGTGAACGAAAGCGAGGGGGAGATCGCCGAGGGTGTTAGCCCACTTTTCGGCGGTCTTCACACGGCCAGCATCAGGGGACACGACGATGGTGTCGGCCATGTCATAGTTCTTCTTGATGTAATCCGTGAGGATCGGCATGGCGTGCATGTGATCCACAGGGCCGTCGAAGAAGCCCTGAATCTGGTCGGTGTGGAGGTCGACCGCGACGATGCGATCGGCGCCTGCAACCTTGAGGAGGTCAGCGATGAGGCGGGCAGAAATGGGTTCGCGGCCGCGGTGCTTCTTGTCCTGGCGGGCGTAGGGGTAGAACGGAACGATCGCGGTGATGCGCTTCGCAGAACCTCGCTTGAGGGCATCGATCATGATGAGCTGCTCCATGACATTCTTGTTCATGGGCTGCGTGTGCGACTGGATCACGAACGCGTCAGAGCCGCGGACGGATTCTTCGAAGCGGATGAAAATTTCGCCGTTGGCAAAGTCGCGGGCGGTCGTTGGCGTGAGCTCAATCCCGAGCTCCTTGGCTACTGCCTCGCCGAGTGCGGGGTTGCCGCGGCCCGAAAAGAGCATGAGGGCCTTTTTGTTTTCTCTCCAGCTGGAACCGGACATGGTCTTGGGGGTTGCCTTCCTCGTTAGTTCTCTGCTTTGCGTGCGTTGGCACGTGCGGCAGCTTCGGCGGCTGGGGTGCCGGGTCGTTTGGCCTGCACCCAACCTTCGATATTGCGTTGTTTGCCACCGGAGACCACGAGGGCCCCTGCTGGCACGTCTTCCTTGATCACTGTACCCGCACCGGAATATGCTCCATCACCGACGTTGACCGGTGCGACGAACATGGTGTCGGAGCCGGTGCGGACGTGGTCACCAACGGTGGTGTGGTGCTTGTTGACGCCGTCGTAGTTCACGAAGACGCTGGAGGCGCCGATGTTGGAGAACTTGCCGACGGTTGCGTCACCGATGTAGGTCAGATGTGGCACCTTGGAGCCCTCCCCGATGGTGGCCTTCTTCGCCTCAGTGAACCCGCCGAGCTTGGCATCCTTGCCAAGGTCAGTGCCAGGTCGGATGTAGGTGAACGGCCCCACGGTGGCACCGGGGCCGATGTGGGAGTCGAACCCGTGGGTCCGTACAACGGAGGCGCCCTCGTCGATAGTCATGTTTGTGAGGGTGGTATCAGGGCCGATCTCACAGTTGTCTGCGATACTCGTTGTGCCGCGCAGCTGGGTTCCCGGGTAGATCGTGACATCCTTGCCAATGGTGACATCGGCATCAATGAAGGTAGTGTCTGGGTCGATGAGGGTGGCTCCGTCGCACATGGCCTGTTCGCAGCGCCTGCGGTTAAATTCCTTGTTCATCGCGGCCAGCTGCACGCGGTCGTTAACACCGGCGACGAGGAGCTCGTCGTCGAGACGGAAGGCGTGCGCGTCCGCGGTCTGCTCAACAACATCGGTGAGGTACAGCTCTCCTTGCGCGTTGTTAGTGTCTAGCTTTTCGACGGCATCCCTCAGCAACGCGGCATCGAACGCGTACACGCCGGAGTTCACCTCGTTGATCTGGCGTTCACTGTCAGTGGCATCTTTTTCCTCAACGATGCGGTCGACGCTGCCGTCGGCAAGCCGGATGATGCGACCGTATCCGTGCGGATCGGGGGCGGTCGTAGTGACGACCGTTGCGCCGGAGGCGTGCACCTCGTCTAGAGCAGTAAGCGTGTCGGTGTCAAGCAGCGGAACATCCGAGGTGGTGACGATGACGGTGCCGGAGAAGTCATCGGGAATCGCGGTCAGCCCGATGCGGACGGCATCGCCCGTGCCCTTTTGTTCCTCCTGCACGACCGTCGTTGTGGGAATACCGATGGCTTCGATGGCCGCCTCAACCTGATCCCTTCCGTGCCCGATGACGGTAACAAGGTGGGTGGGGTGTAGTCCGTTGGCGGCGTGGAGGGCATGCGACAGCATGCTGCGCCCGCCGACCTCGTGCAGCATTTTGGGACGTGCGGACTTCATACGAGTGCCCTGTCCTGCGGCCAGGATGATTACGGCGGTCTGTGTCACGGTGCGCCTTTCATTCACGTGTGTAACAAAATCCACCCCATTGTACGACCTGACTACAGAGGGCACGGAATAGTCCTACATTTGGAGGAACCCAGTCTTCATCGCCATGGTGGTGCCTTCACCACCATGGCGATACCCCTAATGTGAAAGAAAAGGTTTAGACTGTGTAGTAGTTATGGAACGAAGATTTAAAACCCCCAGGTATACGGGTGATCGACGCGGCGGTGCGGGCGTAAGCTCGGCCGCCGGTAAAACTATGGTCTCTCGTCGATCAGTGCTGAAAACTCTCAGTGCGATCCCTCTGGTTGGTTTAGTGGGGGCGGGGTGTACCCCCACTGTGCGTGGTTACGGTGGTGAGCCGCGCCCGTTGCCCATCCCCCCATTGGCGCAAACAGAAATGCGTGATGGTGTGGAATGGTCGGCCATCGAGGCGCAAGCCGGAATGACAAATATTCTCCCGGATGTTCAGACTCCTACGTGGGGTTTCAACGGGACATTCTTGGGACCTACGCTCCGGTTCACCCGCGGACACAAGATCGGTGTGCAGGTCACCAACTCCTTGGACGAGATGACCACGGTCCACTGGCACGGCATGATCGTGCCCGGCGAGTGCGACGGTGGACCGCACTTGCCCATCGAGCCGGGGGAAACGTGGGAACCCTCGTGGGAAATTGAAAACCATGCGAGCACCTTGTGGTACCACCCGCACCCGCACGGTGTGACGGGGTTGCATGCGTATAGGGGGTTGGCGGGGATGATCATCATCGACGATGACAACCCCGCAGCGGAAAAGTTGCCGCATGACTACGGGGTGGATGACATCCCGTTGGTGTTAACAGATATTCGTTTTAACGAAGATGGCACCCGCGACGAGACCGATTTGCCGGACTTGGGCCTTCTAGGGGATGTGCCCCTGGTGAACGGTATTACCAACGCGCACTTTGACGCGCCTCGTCGTCGCGTTCGCTTCCGCATCCTTGACGGTTCGACGATGCGCATGTTTAACCTGGAACTGTCCGGGAAGAAGCAGTTCACTGTCATTGCTTCAGAGGGTGGGTACCTCAATAACCCCCTGCCGGTTGAGCGGATTCCCATGAGCCCCGGCGAGCGCGTGGAAGTTGTTGTTGATCTTGAGCCGGGGGAGAAGGTGACGCTGAAGGCGACCCCGTTCCCGGATAAGTTGGATGTGCCGGATGATGAGGGGACCCCGGACTTCGGTCTGAAGGATGCTTTCACTCTCTTGACAATGACGGGCCCGGCTGAGGATGCGCCTGTCCCCGGTGACCTGCCACGGGACATGAATCCCAGCGCAGAGGAGATACCTGACTTGTCGGGTGCGCCGACTCGTGAGTTCGGGTTGAAGGGGTTCCGCATCAACGATGAGGTCATGGATATGCAACGGGTGGATTTCACCGTTGACCATGACCACTGGGAGGTGTGGACGTTCTCAAACTATGACACGGACTGGCTTCACAACATGCACGTGCACGATACGCAGTTCCGTATTCTCTCGTTGAAGAATACGAAGTCGCTTGTTATGACACGTGGGTGGAAAGACACTATTCTCTTGCCGCCGAATGCGTATGCCAAGGTCGCCGTTCGTTTTACGAATAAATACACCTCAACGCGGTGGCCCTACATGTACCACTGCCACATGCTGTATCACGAGGACATGGGCATGATGGGGCAGTTCTTGGTGACTAAGCCGGGCGAACTCCCGGATTCAGTTATGGGTAACGGCGATCAGGGCAACTCCAAGGACGCAGCCCGCACGGGTCAGTCTGACTACGCGCGCCATAGGCATTAGTCGGTAGGCATTAATCGGTTTTTATTAGGCGGTTTTGCTGGTTCGCGCGCCAGCGCACGCGCCTGCGCAGTGCGCGCGTAACCCGGTGTCGGGGCGACTTTTCCTACCTAAGCCCCCTCGATTTCTAGTGATCGTGAAAAAACGGCCCCGCTCTGTGTGAGCGGGGCCGGATACTTGCTTCCCCGCCAGGACTCGAACCTAGAATGTCGGTACCAAAAACCGAAGTGTTGCCATTACACCACGGGGAACTACAGCGTCTTTACACATTACAACATGACAACCGTGGAATGCACATCGCCCGTTGGGAGGGCAACGGGGGCGAATGGAACGGCTATGATTTATTGCATGGCACGAAAGAGGATGACAGGTGAGCAACGGCGCGAGCAGCTTCTGCGCATTGGGCTGTCGTTGTTTTCTGAGCGGGGGCTCGACGGGACATCGATGGAAGAAATCTCCTCCCGGGCCGGTGTAAGCAAGCCTGTGGTCTACGAACACTTCGGGTCAAAGGAGAAGCTCTACGCCGAGGTAGTCAAGCGCGAAGTGACACGCCTCAAAGAGCTGACTGAAGAGGCCATGGTCGAGGGCAGTTCACGGTACCGCATCGAAAAGGTGACCCTGACTCTGCTGACCTACGTGGAAGAACACCCAGATGGGTTCCGCATCCTTGTACGCGACGTTCCGTTGGAGGAAGAGAAGAGTTTTTCCACCCTGTTGGGGGAGGTCACCAACCGTGCGTCGGCCTACCTAGCAGAGTCCTTTAAACGGACGAACTTGGATCCCTCTTTTGCCGCCCTTTACGCGCAGGCACTGGTAGGCATGATTTCGGGGACGGCCCAGTGGTGGCTGGACGTGCGGGAGCCAGCGAAGGAAGTGGTGGCCGCCCACATCGTCAACCTGTGCTGGAACGGGCTGAAAGACATGGAGGCTGCTCCGTCGCTGAAATTATTGGCCTCGGACACCAAGAGCGGGGAAGGCCACATCTCCGCGCCGGATACTGCCGTATAGTGCATAGTCGGTGCATCCGCGCGTATAGTGGCGTGGTTTCCAAATAAGAGAAGGGGAGATGTAGCTGTGCCGACGCTGAGCGGTGTGTTGTCCGTTGCACGCAAAGATCGGGCGATCGCGGGGGCGGTGAAAAACCTCGGGGAGGAAACTCTCCACATCACCGCGCCTGATGAGGTGCGCCCGTGGCTTGTTGGTGCGCTGTCGGCGCATGTGCCGTTGCTTGTTGTGACGGCCAGTGGCCGGGAGGCAGAAGACCTCACTGCGGAGCTTACAGCCATGATGGGAGACAAGGTCATGTACTACCCGTCATGGGAGACGCTGCCACACGAGCGCTTGAGCCCCGGTGTGGATATCATCGGCCAGCAGGCGAAAGTGCTTCACCACCTGGATTCCCTAGACGTGGTAGTTACCGCCGCACGAGGACTCGCCCAACCCCTGGTAAACGAGGTGACGGGTCGGGATCCGGTGACAGTTACAGTGGGGGAGGACTACCCCTTTGAGGAGCTAATCGATTCCCTTGTCTTTCGCTCCTACTCCCGCGTCGACCTTGTTGCTGCTCGCGGTGAGTTCGCCGTGCGTGGCGGCATCATCGACATTTTCCCCACAACCGCCAATAACCCAGTGCGCGTGGAATTTTGGGGCGATGAGGTAACCGAGATCACCACCTTTGCGGTGGCTGATCAGCGCACCTATTCGGATGGCCAACTGAAAAAAGTCGAGCTCTACCCGGCGCGCGCGTTGCCGATCACGGATGAAATCAAAAAGAGAGCGGAAGCGCTCGCGCGAACCTACGGCGGCAACCAGGCGCTTGCACAGATCCTCGGCAAGGTTGCCGAGGGCATATCGGCGGACGGGATGGAGACCCTCATCCCGGTGCTGACGGATTCACCGCTCGTAACAATCGTCGACAAACTGCCGGAAGGCGCGCACGTCCTGCTTGTAGATCCAGAGCGGATCCGGACCCGCGTGGGCGACCTGAAAGCAACAGACACCGAATTCCTCGAAGCGGGGTGGGAATTGGCGGCGATGGGAGGCGACGGCCCCGTCGACCACAAGGATCTTGACCTCGAGCCCTCGAGTTACCGCTCCCTCGAATCCCTTGAGGTAACCGCGCGTGAGCACGAAATCCCGCTGTGGACGTTGACCCCACCGGGGATGATGGCCAGCGACGATGCGGAGACTCTTCCCCTCAGCTTCGGAGACCTCGTACGGCCACGCGGAGATGAAAAGAAGATCTCCCAGCTCATGGAGCAGCTTCTCGCACACACCTTAGCCGGAGGCGCTGCGGTTTACATCTCCCCACAGAAAGCCAACTGTGCCCGGTTTGGAGACAAGCTCCACGAGCGAGGCATCGCGCATGTCCAGGGCACAGAGGGCATGAAGCCGAAGGCCGGAGCGGTCACCATTTACCAGGCTTTTTCCCACAACGGTGTAGTGTTCGTCCCACAGGATAGCGAGACACCGCTGGTTGTGGTGACGGAGACGGACGTGACCGGTAACCGTGTCGGCGACATCGCCGGGGCGAAGCGTCGCAAAGCCAAAAAGCGCAACCGTGTGGACCCACTGGCGCTGACCGCTGGCGACTATGTCGTGCATGAAACGCACGGCATTGGCCGGTTTGTGAAGATGACCGAACGTGAGGTGCGCACCGGCGACGACACCTCCCGCCGCGAGTACATCGTGCTCGAGTACGCACCCAGCAGGCGCGGTGGCCCTCCCGATCAGCTGTACGTCCCCATGGACTCCCTCGACCTGCTCAGCAAGTACGTGGGCGGGGAGAAGCCGACGGTGTCCAAGATGGGGGGCGCCGATTGGAAGAAGACGAAGAAGAAAGCCCGCAGTGCGGTCAAGGAGATCGCAGCGGAGCTCGTCGATCTGTACGCCAAACGTCGCGCCGCGCCGGGGCATGCGTTCGCGCCTGATTCCCCGTGGCAGGCGGAGATGGAGGATAACTTCCCCTACGTCGAAACCGAGGACCAGATGCTCGCCATCGACGCAGTGAAGCACGACATGGAGCAGCCGGTGCCCATGGACCGCGTGATCATCGGTGATGTGGGATACGGCAAAACGGAAGTTGCTGTCCGTGCGGCGTTCAAGGCGGTTCAGGACGGCAAGCAGGTCGCGGTTCTTGTGCCCACGACGCTTCTCGCGCAGCAGCACGAGGCGACGTTCAGGGAGCGGATGGATGGCTTTGGCATCACCATCCGCCAGTTGTCGCGCTTCACCCCCGACAAGCAGGCCCGCGAGATTATCAAGGGGCTTGTCGACGGCTCGGTGGACATCGTCATCGGTACCCACCGTTTGCTGCAGACTGGTGTGCAGTGGAAAGATCTCGGTCTCGTCATCGTCGACGAGGAGCAGCGCTTTGGCGTCGAGCACAAGGAGCACATCAAAGCCCTGCGCGCACACGTCGACGTGCTCACCATGTCCGCCACGCCGATTCCCCGCACGCTGGAAATGAGCATGTCCGGGATCCGTGAGATGACGACGATCCTCACCCCGCCGCAAGATCGCCGCCCGGTGCTTACCTACGTCGGCGCGCAGGAAGACAAGCAGGTGGCGGCGGCGATTCGGCGTGAGCTGCTGCGCGACGGCCAGGTCTTTTATGTGCATAACCGCGTCAAGTCCATTGAGGAGCGTGCCCGCCAGCTGCGCGAGCTCGTTCCTGAGGCGCGCATCGTCGTTGCCCATGGGCAAATGAGCGAGGAGCAGCTGGAAAAAACGGTACAGGGCTTCTGGGACCGCGAATTCGACGTGCTCGTGTGCACGACGATCGTGGAGACCGGATTGGACATCGCCAACGCCAACACGCTCATCGTTGAAAATGCGCACCACATGGGACTGTCGCAGCTGCACCAGCTGCGCGGTCGTGTCGGTCGCTCCCGTGAGCGTGCCTACGCATATTTCCTCTACCCCAAGGGGCAGGTCTTGACGGAGACCTCGTACGAGCGGTTGACTACCATCGCCCAGAACAACGATATGGGTGCCGGCATGGCCGTGGCCATGAAAGATCTTGAGATGCGAGGCGCCGGCAATGTCCTCGGTGCGGAGCAATCCGGCCATATCGCCGGAGTAGGTTTCGACCTCTACGTTCGCCTCGTGGAGGAAGCCGTGGAGGCGTTCCGTGCGCTCGCCGATGGCAAGCCTCTCGACGCGACCGACCAGCAGTCTGCTGAGATCCGCGTGGACCTCCCGGTGGATTCCCATATCCCCGACGACTACATCGCCTCGGAACGTCTGCGTCTGGAAATCTACCGCAAGCTTGCGGCGAGCCGCACGGAGGAGGACCTCCGTGGCGTGATGGAGGAAATGTCCGACCGCTACGGTCCGCTTCCCGAACCTGTTCTCAGGCTGCTCAGCGTCACTCGCCTGCGCCACCTGGCGCGCCGCGCGGGGATTGTGGATATCGCCCTGCAAGGCACCCGCGTGAAGCTGCATCCGCTGGAGCTTCCGGATTCCAAGCAGGTGCGCCTCAAGCGCCTGTACCCAGGATCCTCCTACCGGCCAGCAGCTAAGGCAGTGCAGGTGAAAGTGCCAAAGTCTGGTGCAGGACGGGTGAATGACAAGGAGCTGCGCGACACGGAACTGGTCCAGTGGGTGGCTGATGTCATCGCCGCGCTATGCGATGAAGAAGAGATCGATGTGACAGGCGCCCATAGCGGAAAAGATAACAAAAAGAAAAAGGTTATTTCCGTCGGCGGTGGACGTAGTAGCAAAAAGTAGCGGGTGGTTTAAACTAGTCCCATGGCTGTGCTTCTGCTTGATCCCCGGTTCCCCGATGTTATGCCGTTCTCCGTGGCCAAGATGGAGGGGACAAAAGTGGCATACACTGCGGAGGTCCCCATCAGTGTGCGCTGGGCGCTGTGCGATACGTTCCCCACAGCACGTGATGAGGAAGCGGAGCTCCTCATCACCACTGATCTTTCCGTTGAGCAGGTGCGAAAGTGGCTTGCTGCAGGGCATGAGCTGTTCCAAGTTCCCACCGCGAAGTTCAAGTACCCCGAGGTGACTGATGCTGCTGAGGTCATGGCCCAGGCCCGCAAAAGAGGGGAGTGGGAGGCTGGACAGACGCACACGTCTCTCTTGCCCTACCTGAAAGAGGAGACGGAGGAGTTCATTGAGGCGGTCGAGTCCGGGGCGAGCGACGAGGAGATCAAAAAGGAGCTGTCGGATATCTTCCTGCAGGTTCTTTTCCATGCTCAGATCGCCAGTGAGCGTGGCGCTTTCGACCTCGGGGACGTGGCCCACGCGTTCACCGAAAAGATGCACTCCCGTGCACCCTATCTTTTCGACGGTTCAACCGGTCGCGTAACCACTGAGTTCCAGGACAAGCTGTGGCAGGACGGCAAAAAGCAGGAACAAAGACAAGAGCAGGAACCAGACCAGGATCCCGAGGTTCCATCTGCGGAAACCGTCGGAAAAACAACGGCGACATCTACGTCCACATCGACATCGTCGAAGTTTGTTAGCGGGAACCGTACAGCTTCGGACACCGCAGAAAAGAAAAGCGCAGATGCCACTGCGCGGGCTTCGGAGAAGGATGCCGAATAAATAAGAAGTCGGCCTGTTAAGCAGCCGAGTAAGTAAGAGTGAGTAAGAAGCCGAGTAAGTAAGTCACGCACGTCACTTTTCCACCAGTAGGACACCGCAAAACACGCCACGGGGAAATCCGGTGGGACACCCGAAGAGCGGGTGAAGGGAAATGATAAGAGAATCGCAGGCGAGCGTGATGACGTTTTGCCGTGCGCCAGCTCGCTACCCCGGTTAGCAGGACCGAGCCCACCCCGCCGAGTAAGGAAGACATCCGCTGCGAGCGGAATCATTCTTTCCCCATTGGGACATCGGGATCACGGAGGCAGAAACCAGGTTACCCACGAAGACTGCATCACCCTCATGTAAGCGAAAGCATGGCATGCAAGCGAAAGCATGACATGCGAACGAAAGCACCACACGCATGTGAAAGCACCACATGCGTGTGAATGAGACACAGGGTTTAACCTGCCGACTCGGGGTAGCCCGGTTGGGCGGGTTTCTCTACTAGGAGCTGAGAGAGGTCACCATCGGAAGGTACTGCGCGAGCTGGCTCGAGCCGATGGACTGGAGGAAGCTCTCCACCGGATCCGGCTTCACAATGCCACACTCCTGAGCCTTACCACTGATATCAGTGGTGGTCTTTGCTTGGAGAAGCTTCAGGCCATCGACATTTTTGAGAATCCCCTGGGTAAGGAGATTTGATTTCGCATCGAGCTGACCTTGCAAATCGGCGCGCGTGGTCTGGGGGTTGATGGAGACGATGAGTGGAAGGCCAGCGCGCAGAGCGTCGCACTCCTGTGGCGTGACCTCGGCACTTGCAGCAGGTGCGGAGACGATTCCCGCAGTACATGCAGCCGCCGCAGTGAGCAGCGTAGCAATTGTCTTTTTCATGGTGAGCCCTTTCGTAAAACTAGGGTATATAGGACAGCTTTCATGTTACTACTGGTACTGAAGTGACGCATGGGATTTCTAAGATGGGAATTACCTGACAGTGTTGTCTATGTTGAGTGGGGAGGAACAGCACCTGGAGCGGGCACATGTAAAATTTCGGGCTATGGCGAAAAGCGTGAGGACAGTGACAGGATGCGGGTGTGGACTCGCGGTGGCGCTCATCGCTGTGATCATCGGGGTGGGGCTTTTGGTGCAGCTCATGGGGGTGCCCGTGCCGTTGCAACCTCGCCTCCCTATTCCCGATGATGTGCCACCTGCCGCTGCAGAACCGGCGCCGAAGATCGACACAAACGCGCCGGGTCGGACCTCAGATAAGTTGGGTTTCTGGGCAGATCCGCTGGCCAAGGACCTTGGCTTCTCCTCGGCCGCGCTCCGCGCATACGGGAATGCCGAGATTATCGCCAACGAATCGTATCCAGACTGCCATCTTTCTTGGAACACTCTCGCCGGAATCGGTTTTGTGGAAACCCGTCACGGAACCTACACCGGCCGTATCTTCGACGGCGCAGCAATCGACGAGAACGGATTCGTCCAACCGGCCATTTTTGGTCCTCAGTTGGACGGTAATTCTGGCTTTGCCTTGGTAAAAGACACGGACAATGGCGAAATGGATGGCGATGCCGAGCTCGATCGCGCTGTGGGACCCTTGCAGTTTATCCCTGAAACGTGGCGGCGCTTTTCCCGCGATGCCGATGGTGATGGTGTCCCCAATCCACAGCAGATAGACGATGCGGCGCTGACAACCGCCGTCATGCTTTGCGCAAATGGCGGCGATCTCTCCACGCCGGAAGGGTGGACGAAGGCCGTCCGATCCTACAACCAGTCCACTGAATATGTGATGAGTGTCCGCGACGCGGCTGCGTCCTACGCTTTGGGGCAACCGGCGTACAAGACAGGATCGATTTCTCACATTTTTTAGGTGTGTGGGAGGAATTTTCCCCGTCGCCACGTCCGATTGGGTCTGCCGTCAGGCTTTTGTGACCTCGGTAAACATCGAGTTTACCGCCCGAATGTGAGCAATCCCACGAAAAAATGTTTGTTTATGTCCGTTCTGGCTGAAAATGTCAGGTAGGATAGGGGACGGATTGCGCATCCAGATCGAAATGTCTCCGCGCTACCAGCGTGGAAGTGCATTTTGGGATACGGTACAAAGCAAGACCCGCACTTTCCGCCACAGTGTTAAAAGGCAGGAAGTGTCGACGAAACGAATTCAAGGCTAGGAGGCCTGTCAGATGACTTACATTGAGGATCTCACCGCTCGTGAAATTCTGGATTCCCGTGGTAACCCGACCGTCGAGGTAGATGTTGTCCTCGCCGATGGCGCCTTTGGTCGCGCTGCCGTTCCGTCCGGCGCATCCACCGGTGTTCACGAGGCTCACGAGCTTCGCGACGGTGGCGACCGCTACCAGGGCAAGGGCGTAGAGAAGGCTGTCGCTAACGTTGACGACAAGATCGCCGATGCCATCGTCGGCATCGATGCCACCGATCAGCGCCTCGTCGACAATGCCATGATCGAGCTCGACGGTTCCGAGAACAAGTCCAACCTCGGTGCCAACGCCATCCTCGGTGTGTCCATGGCCGTTGCTCGCGCTGCTGCCCAGTCTGCAGACCTGCCCCTGTACCGCTACATCGGTGGCCCGACCGCAAACATCCTGCCTGTTCCGATGATGAACATCCTTAACGGTGGCGCACACGCCGATTCTGGCGTGGACGTCCAGGAGTTCATGATCGCCCCGATCGGCTTCGACTCCTTCCGTGAGGCACTGCGCGCCGGCGCCGAGGTGTACCACACCCTCAAGTCCGTCATTAAGGAGAAGGGCCTGTCCACCGGCCTCGGCGACGAGGGTGGCTTCGCTCCCTCCGTTGACTCCACCAAGGCTGCACTTGACCTCATCGTTGAGGCCATCAAGAAGGCCGGCTTCGAGCCTGGCAAGGATATCGCCCTGGCTCTCGACGTTGCATCTTCCGAGTTCTACAAGGACGGCAAGTACCACTTCGAGGGTGGCGAGCACACTGCCGAGGAGATGGCCAAGGTCTACGAGGACCTCATCGCTAACTACCCGATCGTGTCCATCGAGGATCCGCTGCAGGAGGATGACTGGGAGGGGTACACCACCCTGACCGCCACCATCGGCGACAAGGTTCAGATCGTCGGCGACGACTTCTTCGTCACCAACCCGGCTCGCCTCAAGGAGGGTATCGAGAAGAAAGCAGCGAACGCTCTGCTCGTGAAGGTGAACCAGATCGGTTCCCTCACCGAGACTTTCGATGCCGTTGAGATGGCTCACCGCGCTGGCTACCACACCATGATGAGCCACCGTTCCGGTGAGACCGAGGACACCACCATTGCCGATCTCGCTGTGGCCCTCGGCTGTGGCCAGATCAAGACCGGTGCTCCGGCTCGTTCCGAGCGCGTCGCCAAGTACAACCGCCTTCTCCGCATTGAGGAGGAGCTGGGCTCTGCAGCGCACTACGCCGGTGCAGAGGCATTCCCGCGCCACAACAAGTAAGGCAGGGATTCATACGCCCGCCTAAGGCTTTTTAGAACGACCGCGCCCCTTTCCTGGGGCGCGGTTTTTCTCATCCACGGGGCATCCCCGAAACGACGCTGCGGGCTATTATGGTGGAGTTGTAGTTGTTGTTCCCACCCTGAGGATAGATTTGTCGATGAAACCTTCACGCTCTGTTCCCGTCACTCGCCGAATGGTCGATGAAACGCGCCAAACGGCGGGACGTGCGAGAACAGCGGGCACGAGAGGCGGGGGGAGTGCCTCTGGAGGTGTCCGACGCCGTGGCGCGGGAGTGGAGCTTACGCCCGGCCACTGGGTGGTTGTCATCCTCACAGTGATTATCGTTCTCGTGGCTATAGCTATCCCGTTGAAGAACTACTTCCAGCAACGGGGGGAAATTGCTCGACTTGAAACATCCATCGCGGCGAAGGAACAACGCCAGAAGGACATCGCCGCCGAAATCGATAAATACTCCAATGACGCGTACAAGGATGAGCTCGCCCGTAACCGCTTTGGCGCGACGAAGCCGGGGGAACTTGCGTACCGCATCAATGACCCGCGTATGACGGACGACAACTCGCTCACCAGTGTCGCAGAGGACCTCATCGTTGAGTACCCCTGGTACGAGGATCTGTGGCGCTCAGTGACGGTTCCACCTGACCCAGACCAGTTGGAGGAGCAGGAGGATGTGGCACAATAAGTGCCATGACATCTACCCCCCTTGCAGCCGACCTAGCACGTGTAACTGAGCAGCTGGGTCGCGAGCCTCGTGGTGTGGTGGCCATCGCCTACCGCACTCCGGATGGCGAGCCCGCCGTGATCACTACGTCCCCGAGGCTTCCCGACGGCACCCCGTTTCCCACTCTGTATTACCTCACGGATCCGCGCCTGACTGCGGAGGCTAGCAAGCTGGAAGTGGCTCACGTCATGCGTTGGATGACTGCTCGGCTAGACGAGGACGAGGAACTTGCCGCCGATTACCGGGCGGCCCACAAGCACTACTTGGCCACTCGCAACGCGATGGAGGATCTGGGGACGACCTTCTCCGGCGGAGGAATGCCGGACCGCGTCAAATGTCTGCACGTTCTCATCGCCTACGCGCTCGCTGAGGGGCCGAAACGAGTGCGGCTGGGGACAGAAGCCGTCGCGCTGGCTGCGTGGCACGATGAGTCGCTACGTGGTACGGCGATCCCCGAAGATTGGCCGACGGTAGAACAACTCGGCATCGACCCGACCCAGTTCGACTTCATCCACGCGGAGGCATAAAACAATCATGCAGCGTATTGCAGCGATTGACTGCGGGACCAACTCTTTGCGCCTCCTCGTTTCTGATGCGGGAAGCGAGGACATTCGGCAGGTTACCCGCACGATGGAGATCATTCGTTTGGGGGAGGGGGTCGATGAGACAGGGCACATCAGCCCGGCCGCCATTGAGCGTGCCCGCGTCGTCCTGGAAAAATACGTGGACCACATGGTTCGCGAGAATGTTCGCGCCGTGCGGATGGTTGCCACGTCCGCTTCTCGTGACGCAGAAAACCGCGATGAGTTCTTCGACATGACAGAGCGGGTTCTCTCCAAAGTCCAGCCCGGCGCGCGCGCCGAGGTCATCGATGGCACCGAGGAAGCAAAGTTGAGCTTCATCGGTGCCGTGAAGGACCTGCCTCCTACCAACGAGCCGATCCTCGTCATTGACCTTGGTGGTGGTTCGACGGAGTTTATTGTCGGCAAGCAAAACGGTGAGATCCTTGGCGCTTACTCCACGCGGATGGGGTGCGTCCGTTTGACGGAGCGTTTCCTTCACACGCAGCCGCCGACACCCGACGAGATTGCAGCCGCTCGTGCCTACGTACGTGAACAGCTCGCCGAGGTAGAAGCTACCGTCCCGGTCAACAAGGCCACGTCCTACGTGGGGTGTGCGGGCACGTTTACCACGCTTTCTGCCATCGCTCAGGGACTTGAGGAATATGACGAGCAGGCGATACACATGTCCACGATGCGCACGCAGGGGCTGAAAATGGTGACCCACGATTTGCTCGGTCAGACGGGTGCGCAGCGTGCGATGCTTCCGGTCATGCACCCGGGACGTGCCGATGTCATTGGCGGTGGTTCCATTGTGGTGGAGGAGATCGTAGACTTCATGCGTAGCCGTGCGGGTTTGGACACGATCACGATCTCTGAGCATGACATTCTCGACGGGATCATCGCTGGTTTGGCGCAAGAGGTGCGGTAGCTAGCGGTAGACGGACTGGAGATCGGGTTTGCGTGCATGGCGCAGACCCTAATTTCCTCTCCGGATATAGTGTCGATTATTCTTAAACGGTAGCCGCGTGAGTGGTGTCCCCCTGTAGCCCAATCGGCAGAGGCAGTCGACTTAAAATCGATTCAGTGTGAGTTCGAGTCTCACCAGGGGGACTTTTTGCGTTTTCATGTCGCTGGGGGCCGGTCGCAAAAAGAGTACTAATCTGAGGGAAATCAATTGTCCGCGCCGATAGATGCTCCTCGACGCTTCCCCTTGCTCGTGCTCGCCATCGAACGATCCAGCTGTTGGGGAAGCGGAAGGCTAAGGGTATTACCTCGAGAAGTTGGGCGCGGCCGAAAAGATGTACAAAATTACAAGTTTCAAACTTTCGAACATTACTTAATGTTTGCTTAATCCCGCAAATAGGGGTAATGCACGCTACGTTGTGCACGCTTGTCATGCGAACTGCTTTTACTGCAGGTTAAAAAGGTTGTAGTGCAACGCAGGGTGCTACTTAACACGGTAAGAATTTCTTACCTCAGAGACATCTCGACCCGCGTGATGGATCAGACGTGGGGTGAGGTGAGGTCATACTCCCCTAAAAGGGGTCTGTTGTGTCCGCTTCTGCGTGCGCTAGCTGGCTGGAGGGATAGCGTTTGCTTTCTTCATCTTTATAGAAGAACCGCACTGTAAAAGTTAGGGGCAGAGGAAAGCGCTGTCGGGGCCCTGTGCCAGGACTTGATTGCTGGGAAGCAACCGCTGGTGCGCTTTCCGTGCAGAAAAGATTGCCTGGGAATAGTTTCCTGTTCTTTTCTGCGCGGAAGGACGCACGAGAATTCATAGACTCACAGACTCACATCTTCTCGCACTGCTTTGCATCGCATGGCACCGCTACGAATCGCATCGTATGGCACCGCTTCGCAAGGCGCCGCATGGCACCGCGACACTCCGCCGCAGCGCACTGCCGTGACGCAGAAGGCTCGTTAGCCCATATCTTCGACAGGAGTAGGGAATGGTTTATAAAGTTTCGGCAACAAACTGTCGCAGATGGAACTATTTGGCGAGGTGTTGCGTTGGACAAAATGAGAGCCACACAAAGTGGCGCTACGATAAGTAGTAAACGTGACACGTCCAAAAGGAAGATTTAACACAGTGCAAAGTAACAACCCAGTTCTTACTTCCCTTGAACGCAGCGAGTCTAGGGGAGGCTACCGAGTCGGCTACGGCGAGCCAACCTCCCCGATGCAGACCTCACCCATGGGATACCAGGGAAGTCGCCCAATCACGGTTGACGATATCGTCTCGAAGACTGGTATCACCCTTGGCGTTATCGTCCTGTGCGCCGCTATCAACTTCGCGCTCGTGCCGATCCTCGGCACGGCAGGACCGACGATGCTCCTCACATTCGTGGGTGCCATCGGTGGCCTTGTCACTGTGCTCATCTCTACGTTCGGAAAAAAGTACGGCTCTGCGGCAGTGACCCTCGCATACGCAGTTTTTGAAGGGCTGTTCCTTGGTGGCTTCTCCGGCATGGTCGCGGGCTTTGATCTCGTCGGGAATGGGACAGATGCAGGCGTTCTCATCGGGCAGGCAATCCTTGGTACCTTCGGTGTCTTCGCGGGCATGCTGTACGTGTACAAGTCCGGTGCTGTGAAGGTGACCCCCAAGATGCGGCGCATTGTCACCGCGATGCTCTTCGGTGTCCTCGCACTTGTTCTGGGTAACCTGATTGGATCCATTTTCTTCGGTTTCAACCCACTGCGCGACGGTGGCATGATCGCCATTATCTTCTCCCTGGCCGTCATTGCACTTGGTGCGTTCACTCTGCTCATGGACTTTGATTCCGCTGACCAGATGGTTCGTGCGGGTGCCCCGGCAGAGTACGCCTGGGGAATCGCCCTCGGTTTGGCCGTATCCATCGTGTGGCTGTACACCGAGATCCTGCGCTTCCTCAGCTACTTCAACAGGAGCTAGCGCATAACGAATAGACGTGGCCGCCGAGCAGAACCTTCCGCCTTTGCTCGGCGTTCCTTATGCCCCAAGCTCAGCGCGCGTTGAATACTAACCGCAGGGGGAGACGTCGACAAGCATGAAAAAGCCCGCCGGATGGTGCCGGCGGGCGAGGAAAGGAAGCTTACTTTTCGTCGTCTTGCTTGCGCTGTGCGCGGAGAGCAGCAGCTTTTGCAGAATCGTAAGGCTCAGCGGAAACGAGGGTGACAGAGACAGTCACACCGTTGGGCGCGGTGTACTGGCGGGTTTCTCCCTCCGTAGCGCCGAGAACAGCGGCACCCAGCGGAGACAGCTCAGAGTAGGTCTCCAGATCTGGGTTATCCGACGCGGTAGCGCGGGTACCGATGAGGAAGGTCTCCTTGTCGTTTTCGTCATCGTTGTAGTAGACGTGGACGACGGAGCCGACCTGGGCTTCACCCTCCTTGAGAGCGGTGCGCTCGGTGGTGGAGTTCTTCAGCATCTCCTCGATCTCGCGGATGCGGGATTCCTCCTGCGCCTGCTGATCACGAGCAGCATCGTAACCGGCGTTCTCCTTGAGGTCGCCTTCCTCGCGGCGCTCGTTGATCTCCGCGGCGATGGCCGGACGGTTATCGATGAGGGCCTTGAGCTCACGCTCCAGAGCAGCCTTAGATTCCGGGGTGATGTAGGTCTTTTGTACCTCAGCCATTGATATCCTTCCGTGATCACTCCCGAGGTAACAGCCACGGGCTGGGTCGATACCTCAGTGATCGCATACGTAAAAATTAAGGTTTACAGTTTCGCGTCCGTGCGAGGGCAGTTCATGCCACAATTCGAGTGAATTCTACCACTGCCACTCAATAACCGGTTTACTGCTCGTGTGCCGATTCGTCCACCGGCACAGTGGAGAGCTCTTCTGGTTCCTCTGTGAGGTAAGACGGAAGCGTCGTTGAACAGCCGTAAATCTCGCCCATAACGGGCACACCCCGGCTCGGGATATCCACGGTGTGTCGCGTCTTCTTGTCCCCGCCCGCGGGAATGAGCACTTCTCGGCGCCCTAACTCTGCGTGGTTGTAGTCCCAGGACAACACGATGCAGTAGGAATCCAAATCTGGATTGTCGCGGATCGTATCGAACGTGAGCCGCAATGTGTTGTCCTGCAGCCTCGTGTACTCGACCTTTTCCGCGTTGACCTTGTCGCGTTCTTGGTATTGGCTGTACTGCCACACCACGTATGCGCCGGCGATAAGAAACAAAATCGCGCCTATAACGATGATTTTTCCCGCCAGGTTGTTGTCAGCGCGCTGACGGTTGTAGCGAGAATCCAGCCGGCTTTGCGTAGTCATATCATCAGAGTTTAGCTGGCTGTAGAATACGGGGGAAATCGGGAGGGGCTATAAACAATGGTGGTTGACTACTGCATTGTGCCTTTCCAGCGTGTTGTTGCTGCAGTGTGGTTGCGATGCTGCCACGGGATTGCTGGGATGCTGTCATGCGGGGATACTGCTACGGCGTTGCTATGGGCAGGGCATGCCGGGAAAGTCCACCAGCGGCTTTTGAGCCTGCGGTGGTGCGATGACTGCGTTCTGCCTTTCGTGTTTAACTGCGGAAAGGGGGGAATGTAGGATATGCACCAACGTTGATGGAGATATGGAAAGAAGAGTGGATAGACAGATGAAGCGCTATTCAATAGTCGCCGTTCATGCTCACCCGGATGACGAGGCGAGTAAGGGTGCTGCCACAATGGCGAAATACGCCACCGAAGGCCATCACACGTGCATCGTTACCTGCACGGGTGGCGAACGCGGGGATATTCTCAACCCCCATTTCGACGCAGCTGCTGTTTCCGACGGAATGCTCGCAGTGAGAAAGCAAGAAATGGTCGGCTCTATCAAGGCACTCGGTGCCGATCACGTGTGGCTCGGCTACGTCGATTCCGGATTGCCTGAGGGTGATCCACTCCCACCGCTTCCCGAGGGCTGCTTTGCCCTGCAAGATCCAGAGGACGCTGCGGATAAGCTCATCGCAGTATTGCGCGAAAAGAAGGCAGACGTCATCGTCACCTATGACGAGAATGGTGGGTACCCACATCCGGATCACATTATGGTGCACACCATTACGATGATCGCTTGGGAAAGGATGGGTGACCCGGGATACAAGCCGGAACTCGGGGAGGCCCACGAGCCCAAGAAGCTGTACTACACGCACGGTTTCATCCGGCAACGCGTCGAGAAATTCCACGAGGAGTTCCTCGCTCAGGGAAAACCGAGCCCGTTAGCCGACTACGTGGAGAGGATGCGTAGCAGGAACTTCGATCTGATGCGACGCGTCACTACGCAGGTTCCTTGTGCGGATTACTTCGAGAACCGGGATCAAGCTCTGCTCTCCCACGCCACGCAGATCGACCCGGAGGGCACCTTTTTTGCGGTGCCCTTGGAGATGCAAAAGCGCTTGTGGCCGACGGAGGAATTTGAACTTGCGCAGACGCGAGTGAAGACCGACCTGCCGGAGGACGATCTTCTGGCAGGGTTGTCCTAACCCGCAGCACCCCCGCGCCCCAGGAGCTACTACGATATACGTAAAGCTTGTGGCGCGCCGTGCGCATACGTGGTCGTGGAAGGAAAAATAGAGATGGTCATCACTGGATTTCTCCCATTGGTTCGGGAAAACCTGATGGAGGCGACGCAGACTGTCATCGCCCAGTCAGGTGGTCCGTCACCGGAGAACGCTGATTCCAGCCAGGCATCGCCTATTGGTCTCCTAGTTGTGGCAGCCATGATGGTCGCCATCTTGTTTCTTGGATGGCGCCTTGCCCGTCGCATCGCTCGGCTAAACCGTCGGCGCGCATTCGCCGAGGAGCATGGAATCGACGTATTCGACGAGGAAACGTTGAACAAAGCGATGCGGGAGGCTGGCATGGACATTCCTGCTCGTCGGCCACTTATCTGAGCGAACACGGGGGACATCTAGCGCGCGGTGAAGTCGCACAGTTAAAATCGCTAGTGTGAACTTGCTCCCGACATTGCTGTACCCGCTGTATGAGAACCATTTGAGGCGTGTCATCAAAGACAGGCCTCAACCCCGGCACGTCGCAGTCATGTGCGACGGCAACCGGCGGTGGGCGCGAGAGGCTGGATTTGCCGATGTCTCGCATGGCCACCGTGTGGGGGCGAAGAAGATCGGGGAGCTCATCCGCTGGTGCGAAGACACCAAGGTGGAAATCGTCACCGTCTATCTTCTCAGCACAGAGAACCTCAAGCGCAGTTCCGAAGAAGTTGGGCTGCTCTTCGATATCATCGCAGATGTCGTGGACGAGCTTTCCGCAACCGACCTGAATTGCCGCATTCGGCTTGTGGGACATATGGATCTTTTGCCCGAGAAGATCTCGACGAGAATGGCACGTGGAGCAGCTAAAACGGCAGATCACACGGGAGTGGTCGTAAACATCGCTGTGGGATACGGTGGCCGGCAAGAAATCGTTGACGCGGTTCAGGCGCTCGTCAACGAGGAAGCAGAAAAAGGTACTCCCGCTGACAAAATAGCCGATGCGGTGACGATTGAATCGCTATCCCGACACCTGTACACCCGGGATCAACCGGACCCCGACCTCGTGATTCGGACCTCCGGTGAGCAGCGTCTGTCTGGATTTCTTTTATGGCAGGCTGCGTATTCTGAAATTTGGTTTACGGACACGTACTGGCCTGCCTTCCGTCGCATTGATTTTCTTCGCGCGTTGCGTGACTTCTCTTCGCGTAGTCGCCGATTTGGAAAGTAGCGATTTTTCATTACTCTCTGGGGAGGCTCTGCCATGGGCAGCCCCCAGACTTGTCAATGTTTTAACCGTCATGCAAAGGACCATCGTGCAGGAAAAACCGGCTGTGTACTTTTCTTCCGTCTACGGCTCCACCCGAGTGTATGCTGAGGCGCTCGCGACAGCTTTGGGGCGGCGAATCGTCGATATCACAGATGGTGTTCCTGCAGGCGAGGTGTGGAATGAAGAAGCAGCCCCGTTTATTTTTGTGGGACCTGTGTACGGAGTGAAGCTCCTCGGTTCCGAGTATGCTGCGCAGGCGGCGCGGAAAGTGGATACCACCTCCGCCGGTCAAGACGTCGCTTTTGTCACCGTTGGGTTGACGGATCCGGAGAAGGCGGCGGCGAAAGATAGCTCAGCAAGGTTTTTCGGGGAGGAGAAGGATCGCATCCGCCGGTTCTACGTGCCTGGACGGCTTCACTACCCAGATCTTCGCCTTGTTCACCGCACAGCCATCAAGGGAATGCTGCTGTACTACTCCACCAAGCCGGGCACCTCCGCTTTTGAAAAAGAGCTAGTCGCTTCAGGCGGGGTGGGGTTCGACAAGGTGGACACGGAGAAAATCCGGCCGGTTGTGTGGTGGGCACAGGCGCGTTAGACAGACGAAGCGCCTGCCTGGGCCTCACACTCCTACCGTTGCCATCGTCCCAGGAAACGATCCCGTATCTGCTTCCGCTGTTCCGATTGTGTCCACTCCTCGGCTACTTTCACGAACACCTCGTACACGTAAGTCGGGTGAAGAACTGGAAAAATGGCGGTATGTCGCTTTTAGTGCTTGCGCATGCGAACGCGTTGAACGCGGTGATCTGGTCCTTTGCGAAGCACAAGAGAGGCGCGGACACGAGTGGGGAGAATATTTTCAACAAGGTTCGGGAGGTTGATTGATTGCCAAATCTCCCGCGCCTCTGCGCGCGCCCGCTCTTCGGAAAGCCGGGAATAATGTGCAAAGTGGGCATCAGGCTCGGAGAACACCGTTGAGCGGAGAGCGAGAAAGCGATTAATGTACCACCGCTCGATATCCTCCGCTGCGGCGTCGACGAAAACGGAGAAGTCGAACAGGTCACTAACCATGAGCGTAGGGCCAGTTTGGAGCACATTTAGCCCCTCGAGGATGAGAATATCCGGCTTCTTCACATGGGTATAGACATCCGGAAGCCTGTCGTATTTGAGGTGGGAGTACACCGGTGCCATGACATCTTCTTTGCCTGATTTTACGTCGGTGACGAAGCGGAGGAGAGCTCTCTGGTCGTAGGAATCCGGAAAGCCTTTGCGGTTCATCATTCCCCGACGCTCCAGCTCGGCACTCGGATAAAGGAAACCGTCGGTAGTGACGAGGTCAACCCGCGGGGTGGACGTCCATCGTTGGAGGAGGACATGGAGGACGCGCGCGGTGGTGGACTTTCCTACAGCCACGGATCCACCGATGCCGATGATGAACGGTACACGGAACGTAGGGGTACCCAGGAAGTCGGCGGTAGCGTCTGTCAACTTTTGCCGCGCCTTCGCCTGCATGTAAATCAGGCGAGAAAGAGGTAGGTAGACATCTGCCACCTCTTCCAGGTCGATCATGTCTCCAATGCCACGGAGCTTCTCAACTTCCTCAGCTGTGAGCACCTGGGGGGTGTTTCGCCGCAGTTCGCGCCATTCATCGCGCCCAAAGTCTATATAGGGGCTGGGGTCCGGGGATCGTTTCGCCATAGCTCTATTTTGCCCGTGGTGAGCCAACCCGGAAACCTGTGGGGTAGGTGGAAGGAAAAGGAGAAAGAAAAATAATGCACTATGACTGTATAGCACCTCCATTTGGGGGTGGACCTCGAACCTGTTAAAGGAAAAGGATTTCGCTAATGCATAGAACTATGCATATTACCTGGCGGAAATCTGGTATAAGTGAATAATTCACTGGTCTTAACCAGTGTGAGGTAAAACGTAGTATTTTTCGCGACGTTTGGTCTCGTGAGACTCTAAAATAAGTGACAGAAAGGCCCAAGGCCGATGCACGTGACTTGCATCTCAGACTTGGAAAGACACCATTACGCTCAAGAAAGGTTTCGGATACGGTTATGACAGCCCCGAATTCCCACGACGTACGCTATCGGGAGCTCAAGGAGCTCGACCCGAAGGTTCATGAGGCAATTATGGATGAGCTTGGTCGCCAGCGCGACATGCTCGAAATGATCGCTTCGGAGAACTTCGTCCCGCGTGCCGTCCTCCAGGCTCAAGGCTCCATTCTCACCAACAAGTACGCGGAGGGCTATCCCGGCCGTCGCTACTACGGTGGCTGTGAGAATGTCGATGTGATTGAGGATCTTGCTCGCAGCCGCGCGCGCGAGCTCTTCGGCGCTGAGTTCGCTAACGTCCAGCCCCACTCGGGCGCGCAGGCCAACGCAGCCGTGCTGATGTCGCTGGCGAACCTCGGTGACAAGATCATGGGTCTGAAGCTTGATCACGGCGGTCACCTCACCCACGGAATGAAGCTCAACTTCTCTGGCAAGAACTACGAGGTTGTAGCCTACGGTGTGGATGAGAAGACACATCGCCTTGATATGGATCAGGTGCGGGAGATGGCTCTGAAGGAGCGCCCGGCTGTGATCATCGCTGGTTGGTCGGCCTACCCGCGTCACCTCGATTTTAAGGCTTTCCGCGACATCGCTGACGAAGTGGGCGCAAAGCTGTGGGTGGATATGGCTCACTTCGCCGGTTTGGTTGCTGCCGGCTTGCATCCGAGCCCCGTGCCGTACGCGGATGTCGTATCCACAACCGTTCATAAGACTTTGGCCGGACCACGATCCGGCATGATCCTTGCCAAGCAGGATTGGGCAAAGAAGATCAACTCCTCCGTCTTCCCGGGGCAGCAGGGCGGACCGCTCATGCATGTCATTGCGGCAAAGGCCGTCGCTCTGGGAATCGCTGGAACTGATGAGTTCAAGGATCGCCAGCAGCGCACTCTTGACGGTGCACAGATCCTCGCCGAGCGCCTCAGTGGTGAGGACTGCAAGAAGGCTGGAATTGAGCTGCTGACGGGAGGAACAGATGTTCACCTCGTCATGGTTGACCTCCGCAACTCGAAGATGGACGGCCAGCAGGGCGAGGACCTTCTCCACGAGGTAGGCATCACGATTAACCGCAATACCGTGCCCTTCGATCCGCGTCCGCCGGCGGTTTCTTCTGGTCTCCGTATTGGTACCCCGGCTCTAGCAACCCGTGGCTTTGACGAGGCGGGCTTCCGCGAGGTCGCCGATATCATCGCCACGGCTCTTGCAGCGGGCGAGTCCGCCGATATCGAGGGACTGCGTGCGCGTACGAAGAAGCTCGCTGATTCCTACCCGCTGTACGAAGGCTACGAGAACTGGACCATTTGCTAGGTTCGCTGGGTTGGCTTTGTATGCTTAGCTAAAGTTCGAAAATCCCCCGGTTTCGCCATGTGATGGCGGAGCTGGGGGATTTTCCTGCACATGTGGTTGTTTCTCACGCATTGGCCTGAGCGGGCATACTGGGTGCTGACGACGGATGATGCCCCGTCCACTGGCAGTAACCGCGTCGCGTCGAGTCATGCGTGACCGTGACAATGTGCTGGTGAATGTGAGGTGTTTGTATACGGATGGCTGATCTAGCCGATGATGAGGTCACCACGAAGGTAGCTGACGAACATCCAGGTCGCGGATATAACTACGATGAGGGAGATCATGACCCACATAGCGATGGTCAACTTAGACACCCCACCGTGTTCGTCGAACTGGTCATCAGAGGAGCGGTCAGTATCCTGTGCCTCGTCCCGGTGCGGATTAAAAGGCGAGGAATGAACGTGGTTACCCCGTTCTTCGGGGTCCCTGGCTGTCGGGTCGAACGTCACTTTTCCTCCTCATTCTTCGGGGAATGCTCTGCACGCTTTTGTGCCATATCCTTGCGTGCCTTGGCAAGCCACTCGGGCTGGTCAGCGAGGAGCTCCTTGATCTGTGCAGTAGTCAATGGCGCGGAGATCTCGCTGTTCTTCAGAGCGGTATTCGAAATACCGAGTTTCTGTGCCACCACCTTTCGCGGGTGCGGTCCCTCACGGCGGAGGGTTTGTAGCCACTCGGGCGGATTGGTCTGTAGCGCCACAAACTCATCGTGTGTCAGCGCCGAAGCCTGGAACTCCTCGGGCGTTGCCGGCAGGTAAAGGCCGAGCTTGTTGGCTGCGGTTTGGGGTTTCATCGCTTGCGCGGACGGTTCACGGCGCACGCTGCTATCGCTTTCACTCACGAGGTTAACGGTATCATTTGCTCCATGAGCGTGGAAGTTTTCTTCTGTACTGGGGCGGAACCAGGAAAGTGGTTTGACCGTTACCACGAGAACACAACGCACCCGGAACTCATTACGTCGAGGGTGGACGACCCCTTCGCATGTTTCGGCAAGCGGGTCACTCGTCGTGCGCACGGTGAAGAGCTGCCCGTCCCGGTTGCGTTGACGCGCCTTCCTGATCCCCGGCTTAGCGAGGAGATGCACAGGGTCGTCCTGTACACAGAAGAGCCAGGGATCGCGGTGGGGAAGGAGACGGAGCTTGCGGAAATTTCCCCAGACAAGGTTTATCCTTCGGAAATCGAAGGGGAGATTGTCAACTGGGCAATCGGCGAGGATCGGGCCGTTGACGTGCAGGCGGTTCGGGATGGTCTGGCGGTGTCTGCCGCGGGCGTTGGAATTGTCCTCGCGCCCCGGCCTCTCCTTAAGGTGCTGTCCAAGAAGCAGATTAAACACTTCTCTTTTGCTAGCGAGCGGACGACGGATATCGCCCTTGTCTGGCTTATCGACGATGACTGCGATGCGATCCAGGACCTTGTTGGGACAATGAAAGGTCGCACCCGGACATCGTCGAGGGGCAGCGCAAAGGCGGGGCAGAATAGAGGTACAGGAAAGGCTGCGGGTAAGAAGACGAAGCCGCAGACATCGAAAGCGCGCGGGTCTCACAGTGGCTCCTCCTCCCATCATTCACGAGGTTCCGCGCAGGTAAGACGACGGAAAAACGACCGCGGCAATCGTGGTAGGAAGAGAAATTGACATGTATTTAGTGTTCGCTTTTGGAGATTTCCGCAGGTAAACACGGTTCCTCCCAGTTAACGTTTGGGCAATTAATTGAAAATTTCAGTAAAACTCCCCATAATGGTTGAGGTAATAAGCAATTTATTAACTGTTAGAAATGAGGAATCGTTTTGAAGACGACGACTGTTAAGAAGCTCACCGCTCTCACCGCTACCGCTATGCTCAGCCTCGGTCTGGCTGCATGCTCCCCGGCCCACGAGAACCCCGCTTCCAGTGAGGCTGTTGAGTCCGCCGATGCGAAGGCATCTGAAGCACAGGAGGCTCGCGAAGAGGGTGCTAAGGTGACCGAGACCAACGTCACTACGGGTACGGTCACGGAGACCGCCACCGCTGAAAGTGCAAACGGTGCCGCAGGCGCTGAGGTCGCAACGACTACTCTGACCGATGCTAATGGCAACGAGGTCAAGGTCCCCGAGGCTATCGCTGACAAATACGAGGCACTGGGTGGCGCTGAGTCCAAGCTCGGCCACGTCAATGATGTCAAGGACTACGGACAGAATCGCTGGCTGGCAACCTTCGAGCGCGAGGGTTACAACCACTACCTGGCTTACACCCCCGAGACCGGTGCGGTTCTCATCCACGGCGAGATCGCAAAGCAGTGGCTGAACGCTGGTGCTTTCGACTCGAGCGTTGCTGCTCCGACCGACGAGGAAGTTGCTCTCACTGACGGCTCCGGCTGGGAGCAGGCCTTCCAGAACGGTTCCATCTCGTGGGTGAAGGATGCAGCAGGTGCCTTCACTGCTGACGTCGAGACCAAGTAAGAGCATCACTCCAATCGCAACGACCGGGAAGCAGATTCGCCTGTTACGCGGTTAGCGTGAGATACTGATGATCGTAGAAAGCGCTACGTGGCATGCCACGTAGCGCTTTCTTGTACCCGCTGAAATTGAGATTCAGCTCAGAGGGCTGCTCAACTGGTAGTTGAGAAAATGGGGGTACACGGGGGAGAGAATCGTGGGGGACAGGGGCTCGTCCCTAGCTGGGGGTTAATGCAATGTTCAACTTACAGCGCTGTAATTTTAACCTGCGGTTGTTAGCGTGGGTGGTGACCGAGCGGATAGGCGCAATGAGCGCCCCACCCCTTCGGTATGAAGGAAAGGACACGTCCGCTCGGCAGTTCATTGCCTGCACTACACACGACTCGGTGCGTGAGCATCGATTAGGCACCGAGTTGGAAAGGGATTGTCCGCGATGGTTTCACTAACCCGCACCCCGCATACATCACCTGCCGCGAGCCCGACCTCGACGGGGCAAACCGGAAAGTCCTCCGAGGACCCTGCACATGACGGCCACCTCCCAACCCCGACAACCTCGTATGTGTTGGATACATCAGTGCTGCTCTCTGACCCGTGGGCGTTGCGAAAGTTCGCTGAGCATGATGTCGTTGTCCCCCTCGTGGTGATCGGTGAGTTGGAGCAGAAACGCCATCACCCGGAGCTTGGCTGGTATGCGCGCGAGGCACTGCGCTTCCTCGAGGATCTTCGTCACACCTACGGTCGGCTTGACCAGCCGATACCGGTGAGCAAGGAGGGTGGCACCGTCCGCGTGGAGTTGAATCACCAGGACCCCTCTATTCTTCCCTCTGCTTTCGCCAAGGATTTCCAAAACGATCACCGGATTCTCGCCTGTGCCCTGAATCTGCAGAAAGAAGGCCACCGGGTGGCGTTGGTAACGAAGGATATTCCGCTGCGCGTGAAAGCAGGCGCAGTGGGACTCGAAGCCGACGAATATCACGCCCAGGATGTCGTCTCATCGGGGTATACGGGAATGGCACACGCAGAAGTCGACCGCGCCACGATTGACACCATTTATCGCGACGGCGTGGTGGAGGTCGACGCGATCGACACAGTGTCAGAGGAGTACGTCGCGGATCTTCCCGTCCACTGTGGTATCTCGCTGACATCGGGCAGTACCTCGGCTCTGGGGCGCGTGACACCCCACGGTCTGGTGCGGCTTGTCCGGGGCGACCAACAGGCGTTCGGTATTTCTGGACGTTCTGCTGAGCAGAGGATTGCGCTCGATTTGCTTTCCGACGAGTCGGTGGGCATCGTCTCCATCGGAGGTCGCGCAGGCACGGGCAAATCAGCGCTGGCGCTGTGTGCCGGGTTGGAAAGTGTTCTCGAGCGACGGCAACATAAGCGGATTGTCGTCTTTAGGCCGCTCTACTCCGTCGGCGGACAAAATCTGGGCTATCTCCCCGGTTCGGAGGACGAGAAAATGAACCCGTGGGCGCAGGCCGTCTATGACACCTTGGAGGGGCTGGTGTCCGACAACGTGTTGGAGGAAGTCGAGTCCCGAGGCCTGCTAGAGGTGCTGCCCCTCACGCATATTCGTGGCAGAAGCCTACATGACAGCTTCGTCATCGTGGACGAGGCGCAGTCGTTGGAGCGCAACGTCCTGCTCACCGTTCTCTCCAGGTTGGGCAAAAACTCCCGGGTCGTTCTCACCCACGATGTAGCCCAGCGTGACAACCTCCGCGTGGGTCGACACGATGGCGTCCAGGCAGTGATCGAGAAGCTGAAGGGGCATGACCTCTTCGCACACATCACGCTGACCCGTTCAGAACGATCGCCCATTGCAGAGCTTGTTACAGATCTTCTAGAACGCCATTAGTTAGATCTGAAAAAGGCCTTGTACAGGTCCTTTTTGGGTCTAAGCAATTTCTGTCTTCAGTGGTTCTTCCTTAACAAAAGCAAGAATCAGAGCGGCGACAAGTGCGAGGGGCGACAGGACGAGGAAGATAGGAGTCAGCGCGTCGGAGTAGCTCTGCTGAATAGTGGTCTGAATGACCTCGGGCAGCTGTGCCAGCATACTCGGAGTGAGCTTATCCGTGAATCCGCCTCCGGCCTGCGCCATCTGCTGCTGGGCCTCAGGCGGAAGCTGTGCGATGGCCTGTGGCAGCTTCCCCTCCAGGTGATCTTTCAGCGAACCCGTGAAGAGACCACCGACGAGTGCGGAACCAAGCGTGCCACCGATCTGCCGGAAGAAGTTGTTCGCGGCGGTAGCTGTTCCCACCAAGTTCAGGGAGAAGGAATTCTGCACAATGAGCACGAGGATCTGCACACCGATACCGAGCACTGCGCCGAGTGCCAGAAGCATGATGCCGACAACCCATAGTGGCGTGTCTGGTTCCATGAAGCTGAGGACAACCATGGCGAAGAACGTTCCGACCATGCTGACAACAGGGAACCACTTGTAGCGACCGTAGCGAGTAACCAAGTTGCCCACCAGTGTCGACGTCATGAGCAAGCCAACCATCATCGGGGTCATCATGAGGCCCGCCTTAGTCGGGGTCATCATGTGCACCATCTGCATGTACGTAGGTAGGTAGGCGAGGGTGCCGAACATAAACACGCCTGTGGCGATACCCGCCAGGGTGGTGAGATTAAAGTTGCGGACCTCGAATACCGACGGCGGTACGAGGGGGGCGCTTACCTTTCGCTCGACAAAGAAGAACAGAACGTAGAAAACTACCGCGCTGATGCCGAGACCGATGATGATCGGGTCGGACCATTCGTAGGTGTTACCCCCCCACGTGGACATCAGGATGAGGGTCGAGGTGGCCACAGCCATAGTGAGGATGCCCCAGACGTCTACGTTGACGCGGCTGTGGGAGCCGCTGTTATGCAGGAAGTAAACGATGCCTGCAATGGCAATGAGGCCCAGCGGGACATTGAGCCACAGGCCCCAACGCCAGCCCGGACCGTCGGTGAACCAGCCACCGAGCACGGGGCCAAGCACGGAGCTCACACCGAACACGGCACCCATGATGCCCATGTACTTACCACGATCACGTGCGGAGACAACCTCGGCTGTGATGGCCTGCGACAGGATCATGAGACCGCCACCGGCAGCACCCTGAATGAGCCGGGCGATGATGAGCATTGTCATCGACTGGGCGAAACCGCCGACAATCGATCCGACAATGAACACGGCGATTACGCCGATGAGCAGGTACTTCCTAGACATCTGATCGGACAGCTTGCCAAAGATCGGCATGGCAATTGTCTGTGCCAGCATGAAGGAGGTAATGACCCAGCTCATGAGCTCGACGCCGCCCAAGTCGCCCACAATGGTGGGCAGGGCGGTGGAGAAGATCATCGATCCCAAGGAGCTCATCAACATGGTGAGCATCAGGGCGATGAAGGCGAACCACACCCGCCGGTTATCGGAATGGTTCGCTACACTTTCTGTTTCTTGTTGTTCGTTTACCACGTATCCTCACTTGCCGCGTGTAGAAAACTTAAGTGCTACCAAATAATAGGTAACGCGTGACGAAGTGATACTACGCCCTCCGGAAAAATTCGCAACTGAGCACGCTCCAAGAATGAGCAAATCGACGCCCAAAAATGGGCGTCGACAAGCCAATACTATCTAACAGCGAACCTGACGGAATCCCCCGGTCTCAGCTGGGCAACGCGGTCGGCAGACCGCGCAGACAACACCGCGATGACTGGATAGCCACCGGTGACGGGATGGTCGGGACCGAAAATAACCGGTTGTCCGTTCGCTGGAATCTGAATTGCGCCACGGACTGTCCCCTCGCTGGCCAGCTCCTCAGTTACTGCCCGCTTGAGTGGCTTCGGTCCCTCCAAGCGGACGCCGATGCGGTCGGAATTACCACTGACGATGTACTCCTGCCAGAGGAAATCAAAGATGGCATTCGTTGTGAACCACTGCGAGCGGGGCCCCAAAATGACCGTGAGCAATTCCTGGGAACGCTGCGGCCAAACCGGCGGAATACTCCGTACGCGGGGGACCCATGGATCTTCTTCCACGAAAGAACCGGCGTAAAGGACATCTCCTGCCTGTAGTGGCGCAGGGCCGAGGTTACTCATTGTGTCGCGGGAGGCACTCCCGAGTTCCGTCTCCACGTCGAAGCCACCACGAATCGCGAAGTAGGCTCGCATACCTGCTTCCGCGCCGAGCAACTTGATGGTCGTGCCGGGTACAACATCGATGACAGCTTGCGTGTACTCCATCCGTGGCCGTTTCCCTGGGTACGTCACCTCCACGGGGGCTCGAGTACCGAGAATCGTAAACGAAGTCGTGCACGAGAACTCCGCCTCGAAGCCCCCATGCAAAATCTCCACCATCGGAGCGTCCTGGCTATTGCCCAAAACGTGATTGGCGCGGGCATAGCTCATTCGGTCGAAGCAACCAGACGGGGTCACACCCATGCCCGCGTAACCGAACCGGCCACGATCCTCGATGAGAGCCATGATGCCGGGATTGAGGATAGTCAGCGCGGGAATCTTTTCATGGTTAGTCATTCTTCACCTCAAAACGGACGAGCTGGCCTGGCTGGATAAGCGCCGGGGGAGTGCGGGACGTATCCCACATGGCGAGGTCGGTGTGCCCCAAAAGCTGCCAACCGCCCGGGCTCTGCTGCGGGTACACACCGGAAAATGCGCCAGCCATGCCCACGGAGCCCTGCGGAATACGGGGGCGCGGAGAATCCAAACGCGGAACCGTCGGGAAATCGCCGGTGGGAAGGAGATACGTAAATCCGGGAGCAAAGCCACCAAACGCGGCCTTCCACGTCATCCCCGAATGCATAGAGACCACGTCATCAGCACTGACACCCCATAGCTCGGCGACAGTGCCCAGGTCTGGGCCGTCGTACACGGTAGGTACCGTGACGATATCCTCCCCTGAAGAGAGGTTGCCAACCGCTGGAGTTTCCAGGTGTAGCGATTCCATCTTGGCGACAAAGTCGCGGGGTGGCTGAATCTTCGGATCCAGCATGACGAGGAGTGTGCGAGCTGCCGGGACCATATCGACAATGCCCTCTAAACCCCGTTGCTGAGCGTCCTTTAGACGCTGGTGGATGGAAAGGACACCGTCCTGAACAGTTAAGCCGGCTTCGATGGATTCAGCGTCATCGATATCGATCAATACAGCGGCATCGCCGCATGGACGTGCTTTCATTGTTACGAACTCACCGCAATTCCGTTGTGCGATAGCGTATCGCGAATAGCGCGGACGAGATGTAGTGCGTGGGGGTTATCGCCGTGGACACAAATAGAATCCGCCACCACCTGGACATCCGAGCCATCAACGGCCGTGATGGGCTTGTCTAACGCAAAATTGAGAGCCTGCTCTGTAGCCTTCTCGTCGGAATCGTGAATCGCGCCGGGTTGAGAGCGAGGAACAAGGGAGCCGTCCTTCTCGTACGCGCGATCGGCGAATGTTTCGGAGATAGTAGGAAGGCCTGCCTCCTCCGCCCATCCCAAGACAGGGGATCCTGCGAGCCCCATGAGTGCCAGCTGGGGGTCTGCGAGTTTCATGCCGGCGATAACGGCTTGGGCCTGCTTGGCATCCCTCGCGATGCGGTTGTACAACGCTCCGTGTGGTTTCACATACTCCACCTCAGTTCCGGTTGCACGGCAGGCTGCCTGGAGAGCACCGATCTGGTAGAGCACTTCTGCTGTCAGTTGGTCGAGGTCGTAATCGATGAAGCGACGTCCAAAGCCCGGCAGATCTCGGTAGCCGACATGGGCACCGATGCGCACCGAGTTTTCCTTCGCCCGTCGGACAGTGGTGAGCATCACTAGCGGGTCACCAGCGTGGAACCCCGTGGCGATATTAGCGCTAGTGACAAGCCCCAGCACCTCCTCGTCATTGCCGATGTGGAAATTGCCAAAGCTTTCTCCCAAATCACAGTTGAGATCGATCGAGGTCACCGAACGTTCCTTTCCGTACGTCGAACCTTGTGCCGCGAATGGTACACGTCGCGTCAAATATAGGTGGTATTAATTGTAAATTTTAGCTATCGCTGAAGCGGCGACTAAAGGATGCTCCAAATTCCCGAGAAGCTGCGGAACGCCAAGTACCACGCGGCCACAAGCGCGAACAGGCCAATGAAAACCAGCCACTTGGGGTACGTGTAGCCCTTGAGCAGATCCTTCTGTCGGAACACCGCGATGTAGAGCATGAGTGTGAAACCGATAGGGAGGACGAGACCGTTAAAAGCACCAGCAAAAACGAGCAGCTTGGCGGGAGCAGTACCGAGAACGATGAAGAGAAGGCACGAAACGACAATGAAGATGATCGTGATGATGTTCTGCTTCTTTCTGTGCTCCTCACCAGAAGAAACGATGAAGGTCGCAGACGTGTAGGAGCACCCGACGATCGAAGATAGGGCTGCAGCCCACAGAACAACGCCGAAGAATCGAAGCCCAATATCTCCTGCTGCCGCCTGGAAGGCCTCCGCAGCAGGGTTCCCATCGGTGCTGAGGACGACACCGCCAGCGACGACTCCGAAAACCGCGAGGAAGAGCAAGATTCGCATGACGCCTGTCACCAAAATCCCGGTGACGGAGGACTTGGTGACGCTGCTTACTGCCTCAGGCCCCGTCTTTCCCGCGTCAAGCATGCGGTGGGCACCTGCGTAGGTGATATACCCGCCAACAGTGCCACCGACAAGAGTCGTGATCGCCACGACGTCAATCGTCTCCGGTAAAACAACGTTTTTCAAAGCCTGACCAACCGGGGGACCAGACACGATCGCCACGTAGGTGGTGAGGAGGATCATGAGGGAGCCAAGGATGACGAGCACGCGATCCAAAGCCATTCCGGCTCTCTTTGACATGAACAGAACACAGCCAATGACGGCTGTTATGACCCCGCCGATTTTCACATCGAGCCCCATCATGGCATCAGTTCCCAAACCTGCGCCGGCAATATTGCCAATGTTGAAGACAATGCCACCCATCGCAATGAGGATGGTGAGAAGCCATCCAAGGCCTGGGAGGACGGTGTTGCCGAGTGTTTGGGCTCGCTTGCCGGAGACGGCGATAATGCGCCACACGTTCAGCTGGATGCACACGTCAATGAGAATGGAAACGAAGATGGCAAACGCCATGGCCGCTCCGAGTTTTGCCGTGAACACCGCAGTTTGGGTGAGGAATCCCGGCCCGATAGCCGATGTGGCCATGAGGAAGATTGCGCCAAGGATGGCTGATGAAGCCTTCTTGTCCGATTCATCCTTTTGGTGTGGAGTGGTAGTAGCTGGGGTTGAAGAAAATATGTGGTTTTCGTTCGTGTCGCGGGGTGTAGGTGATGTCACATCCGCCTCCTTTCGCTGGTGGGTACGGAACACCGAAGCGGTGAAAAATATACTTACCTTTGAATAACAATGTGTTGTTATTGTTAGAGCCGGAAGCTTGGGATCATAACCGATTCGATGTGCCGATGGCGCTTTAAGCAGCGTCTTGGTATCAATTGGTGGAGGGGCTGTCTCTTATACACATCTGACGCTGCCGACGACTCCTTACGTGT